>SMTZ1_10009484_pt2 | contig 10245 bp, 13 predicted proteins | sample DeeMarSWOR136_30_FD_25667 | JGI IMG/M metagenome (IMG submission 25667) | reverse complement strand
AGGAGGTCGAAGAGTTCGCGGGCGACGGTCAGGCCGCCGGCGCCCGAGTCAAAAATGCCGATTGGTCTGTTCATAACAGTTGGCGGTCAGTTGCTTTCGTACTTGGCTTTGAATCGTTTAATCGCGCCGTAAAGCCCCTCAGCTATTTTCTTCTGATACCCCTTGTTTTTGAGCTTCTTTTCTTCCTCGCGGTTGGAAATGAAAGCCGATTCGATCAGCACTGACGGCGTGAACACCCGGTTGAGCACGAAGAATCCGGCCTGGTCAATTCCCCGCGCCGGGGTGTCCAGCTTTCGGCGAAACTCCCGGTCAACCATCTGGGCGAATTCGTACGATTCGGCCTGAAACTCGGTCATCAGCATTTCGCTCAGGATCGAGTAGAGGGGATCCTGAGGATCGCCATCGGTCGGGTTATCGGTGCTGGCGTACGATTCGCGCAGGAAGTAGCTGTTTTCCAGTTGCGCCACCGCCCGGGCCGAGTCGTTCAGGGCGGGCGCGAGGAAGAAGACATTCCAGCCGCGAACCTGCTTTCTCGGAGATAAACAGGTCGGCGCCGGCGTCGTTGGCGATCCTGGCCCGCTCCTCCAGCGAGACGGTCTTGTCGCGGTCGCGGGTCATGACCACTTTGAACAGCTTTTCCTTACGGATCACGTTGGCCAGCCCCTTGGCAATGTCCAGGGCGATGTCCTTTTCGCGGGTGCCATCCTGGCCGATCGCGCCGTAGTCCTCGCCACCGTGGCCGGGGTCGATCACGATCACGTCGATTTTCTGGTCCGGCCCGATTATCGAGACCGGGGTGTTCGTGTCGAGCTCGAATCCGGGGTCCTTGATCGAGATCTGAATCCGGGTCGGGTTGTGCTCGATCTTGTGGCTCCAGTCGGTGATATTCCGCCGCAGCCGAATCGATATCTGCCCGGTGTTGTTCTCCACCTGGTGTACCTTGAAATCGTACATGTAGCGGCGGTCCCGCCGCGACAGCACCCGGCTGCGATTGATGCTGGCGTCGCGCATCGAGACGTTCAGCCAGTTGCCTTCGGTAACGAAGATCTCATAAGCCAGCGGGGCCGCCAGGTAGATATCGATCAGCAGGCCGTTCGCCTTGGCCTGGATCGACAGGTCGGTGACGTTGAAATACTCGCTGTCGACCCGGATGGTCTTCTGATTCTTCTCCCAGATGATCTTCTGGTTCGTGACCCGGTCCAGGAGCGGCAGGCAGGTAGCCGCCGGGACGAACAACTGCCCGTCACGCAGGACGGCCTCGTGGGTCATATTATACGTGGTGTCGTTGAGATTGACCCACGGCGATCCGATCAGAAAATCGAATTTGAAACCGGCGTCAGAGTACGAGACGGTATGCCCGACAATCTCCCAGGCCATCGTCCCGCCGAGCACGTTGGCCAGTTCGGACAGCGAGATATAGTCGATGTCCTCCTCCGAGAACGCCTTTATCTCTTCGTAGCCGCCCGCGATGGCGACTTTTACGTCGCCCGCGGACAGTCTTCCGGCCGGCATAACCAGTGCCAGAACAAGGCCCAGTATGGTAACAGCTCTGATCATAGCTTAGCGTCCGGTATCCCTCCGCGTGGCCTGTCGGATCCGGCGGTCGGCTTCCGCCTTGGCCATCGCCTGCCGTTTGTCATACTTCTTACGCCCCACCGCCAGGGCGAGTTCGATCTTGGCGTGTTTCCCTTTGAAGTAAATGGTCAGCGGTATCAGGGTCTGACCCTGCTGCTCGGTTTTGGTCCACAGCCTGCGGATTTCCTTCTTGTGGAGCAGCAGGCGACGAGTTCGGGTCGGGTCGTGCCCTTCGATCCCGGTCTGCTTGTAGGGTGGGATATGGAGATTCTTCAGGAAAACCTGGCCGTTCTCGACGACCGCGTAAGCGTCGGCCAGCTGGACCTTGCCCTCGCGGATCGATTTGACCTCCGAACCCATCAGGGCGATACCCGCCTCGAGGGTGGCCAGAATCTGATAGTTGTGGCGTGCCTTGCGGTTGCGCACGACCACTTTGATTTTTTCCTGGTTTTGCTCCATCACGGCAGAATAGACGCTGCCGGCGGACGGGGCAATCAAAAACAGGACTTCGGCTCCCGGCGACGGCTCGGTGGCTGTTCTCAACGGCGATGTCTGCGCAGCGGTTGGACAGATAGTCCAGCGGAGACCCGTCGCTAAATGCTCGTCGCTAAAGCTGGTCCCACGAGAAGTCGATAAACATGTACTGGGGAAGGAATCTGGGTCACCGCGACATTTACAGGAGGGATGGGAACTGTGTCCAGCATCGAGCACACCACTGCGCGTACGAGTACCATTCTGATAGTGGACGACGAACCGTCAACCGTGGAACTGGTTTCGCATGTGCTCTCGACGGCTGGTCACCGCGTAATCACCGCGGTCACCGGTCAGGAGGCGGTCAGGAAAGCCGTCGACGAGAAACCCGACTTGGTCTTCATGGATATTATCATGCCCGGCATGGACGGTTACGAGGCGACTGTTCGCATCAAGCGGCATCCGTTGTTGCAGGATATTCCGGTTGTCTACCTTACCGGGCGGGCCATTGAGGAAGACTGTGGCCGGAGCTTTGCGACGGGAGGATCGATCCTCCTTCGTAAGCCGTTCACGGTTAATCAGATACGGGACGTCGTCAACCTTTTGCTGAGACCCGGTCGGTCTTCCGTTGCCGAACGTCCATCGGAGACTTCCGGGTAAAGAATACGGCCGATAATGCCGATTTCTTGTTAGTAGATTTGGGTAAGAACGACTTGGTGAACGGATAGTGTCCCACAAGCTGAAAATCCCGGGTACCAGAGTCCTGGTCATCGATGACGAGCCAGAGATCACCGATATTGTCGAGTCGTTCCTGGCCGAAGCCGGCTATCGCGTGGCCGCCGAGAACCAGCCCCAGAAAGCCGTGGATAGGGTAAAGAAGTTCAAGCCGGATCTTATCCTTCTCGACATCATGATGCCCGTTATGGACGGCTACGACCTCTGTCAGGAGATCAAGAAACAGCCGGAATTCGCCCACGTGCCGATCATCTTTCTGACCGGCAAGGACCGGGCCGATGACATGGGCCGCTCCTTCAAGGTGGGCGGCGACATGTTCATCAAGAAGCCGTTTTCCTGCGAGCGGCTGCTGGAGATCGTCAATATCGTGGTTCTGTCGACCGCCAACCACTGAGGCCCTTTCGGGCGGGCCCCGCGGGGCCGCGCTTTTTTTGTGGCTCTTTTTTGTGCGGTGCACTATATTACCGGAAACGGAACGCCATGAGGATCGTAAAACGATACAGCAACCGGCGGCTTTATGACACTCAGGCCAGCCGGACGATCACCCAGTTCGACCTGGCCCGGATGATCCGGGACGGGCACCGGGTGCAGGTGGTGGATGCCGCCTCGGGCAAGGATATAACGGTCGAGGTGCTGGGTCGGGTCATGGTCACTGAAACGGCCCGTCACGGCAGCCTCAGCGAGGCGGCGGAGTTCCTGAGAGATCTAATCATTACCGGAGGTGATAAATCTATGTCGATTCTGAGAAACACGGTGCTGGCGTCGATCGGGGCGCTTCACGTCACCAGGGCCAAGGCCGAGAAGATCATCGATGACCTCATCAAGAAGGGCGAACTGGACAAGTCGGATCGCAAAAAAGCGGTAATGGAGCTTCTGGCCAAGGCCGAGAAGACGACCACGGAACTGCGCCGGAAGCTGGCCAGGGAGGCCGACCGGGCCCACAAGGGCATGTCCAAACTGGCGTCCGGTCTGGGCGGAGTCGTCCGCGAGGACATTCAGAAGCTCGACGCCAAGCTCACTCGTCTGGCCAAACGGGTCAAGGCCATCGAAGACAAGCTGGCGCAGTAGGCTGATCGGGCGGTGCAGAGCTAATCCTCAAGCATCCGCCGCAGTCGGTCTTCATCGATTACCTCGACTTCCAGTTTGCCGGCCTTGTCCAGTTTGGAGCCGGGGTCGTTCCCGCAGAGGAGATAGTCGGTAGCGGACGAGACCGATCCGGCTACCTTCCCGCCGTTATCCTCGATGAGCTTCTTGAAATGGTTGCGCGGCTGGGACAGGGTGCCGGTAATGACGAAAGTCAGTCCCGCCAGCCTGCTGCTGCCGCGGTGCGCGACCAGGGCCGGGAACTGCACGCCGCCCGCCCGGAGCTTTTCAACCATTCTCCGATTAGGTGGCTGGTCGAAAAAGGCAGCTATATTTCGGGCGATGACCGGCCCGATACCGGGAATTGACTCCATCTCATCGGCCGAAGCCTCCTGTAGTGCTTCAAACCGTTCGAAGTGCGCGGCCAGCACCTGTGCCGCCGACTCGCCCACGCCTGATATGCCCAGGGCGTAGATTACGCGAGGCAGTTCGGCCTGGCGGCTGCGCTCGATATTGTCCAGCAGGTTCCGGGCTTTCTTGTCTCCCATCCGTTCCAGGGGTACCAGTTGGTCTTTGGTCAGGAAAAAGAGATCGGCCGGGTCCTTGACCAGGCCCTCACTGATTAGCTGAGCAGCCAGCTTATCGCCCAACCCTTCGATATCAAACCCCGGTTTGGAGGCGAAATGGAACAGTCGGGCTTCCACCTGAGCCGGGCAGGCGATATTGATGCATCGCCAGGCTGCCTCGCCCTCGGGCCTGATGATCGGCCGTTGGCAGGATGGACAGGCCTTTGGAAAGATGATCTTTTTTGTAGCCGCGGGCCGTTTGTCGAGAATGACCTCCACGACTTCGGGGATCACATCCCCGGCGCGGCGGACGACCACCGTATCACCGGCCCGCACGGCCAACTGTCGCATCTGGTCTTCGTTGTGCAGCGAGGCGTTCGAGACCGTCACGCCCGACACTCGCACCGGCCGCAATCTGGCAACCGGGGTCACCACTCCGGTGCGGCCGACCGAGAACTCGACTCCCTCCAGCACCGTCTCCGCCAATTCGGCGGCGAATTTCCACGCGACCGCCCAGCGCGGCGCCCGGGCGATCTGCCCCAGTATTCCCTGCTGATCGAACCGATTCACTTTGACGACCATGCCGTCAATCTCATAGTCCAATTCCGCCCGCACCTGTTCGAGGGCTCGGAACCTCCTCTCGACCTGACCGGGTCCGGTGACTACTTTTACCTGGTCATTGATCAAAAATCCATCGGTGCGCAAGAGGTGGGTCGCGCTGGTTTGGGTCTCGAGGCCCGACAGGTTAGTATCAGAAATACCGTAAGCATAGAATATCAGGGGCCGCGCGGCGGTGATGGAAGGATCCAGTTGCCTCAGCGACCCGGCCGCACCGTTACGCGGATTGGCCAACGGCGCCATCCCCTGCTGTATCAACGTCTGATTCAGCTTCTGAAACGCGGAGCGTTTCATTATGACCTCGCCGCGGACTTCGATCAGAGGGTACCGCTGCGCGGTGTCATCGGGCAACCGAAGCGGGATGCTCCTGATCGTGCGCAGGTTGGGGGTGATGTTCTCACCGGTCTGGCCGTCACCCCGGGTGGAGCCCAGCACGAACAGACCGTTTTCATACACCAGTTCTACCGCCAGGCCGTCCATTTTGGGCTCGACGGTGTATTCGATCTCGGCGTCGATCTCCAGTCCGGTCTTGACTCGGCGATCGAATTCGGCGAACTCTTCGGCCGATGTCACCTTCTGGAGTGACAACATTGGAATGCGGCGCCTCACCGGCTCGAATTTTTTCGACGGCTTCGCACCCACGCGCTGGCTGGGCGAGTCGGGAGTAACGATGTCGGGATGCCGGGATTCGATTTCGAGTAACCGGTCGAACAGGCGGTCGTATTCCGCGTCCGATATCTCCGGCCGGTCCTCGACGTAGTACAGCCGGTTATGATACTCGATCTGACGTCTGAGCTTCTCGTGTTCGGCCAGCAGCCTGGCGTCCGGTTTGGCCATGATCCAAGGTAGCCGCGCCGGCTGAGGGCTGTCAACCACTTACGCCGAGGGAGGGTTCGCCCGCCGCGCTCTTGATGGCCACCGGCGACTGGTCAGGCGCCGAAAGGCGGCGATCTGACGACCGGCCAGGTCGTCTTCGATCCGGGCGATCAACACGGCCGCGAGATTGCGGTTTACATCCACCTGGACGAAAACCGACTCCGCCAGCGTGAACCAGCGCCAGGACTGGCCGGGGGCAAACTGAAGCAGGAGGGCTGTTCGCGCCGGATTGGCGATCAGCCGAGGCTCCGGCATGCGGGATCTGAAATCGAGCCAGCGAATATCAGCCGGTTCGGCGATGGGCGGGGGTGCCAGATGCTCGTCGATCTCCCAGCGGCGGCGGGGGAGGCCGACTTCGATCAGGATCAGGCGGCCGGTGCGATCGATATCGAACCGCACGTGCTCTGATTCAAGATAGTTGAAGAAACGGCGGCCGTTGTGGTACTCGCCCACCTGGGCATAAACGGAGTCTTCCTCTAACTGATAAAAACCCCGGCCGGGAAGCACCTGCCCGGTCGGGGAGTCAATTTTGAGACCGATCGATTCCAGTGCCCGGGGCACTACAAATCCTTCAAGCGCTCTGCCGCCTGCTCGGCTTCGAGCGTACCCGCGTAGTCGTCCACCAGCCGCTGATACAACTGCTTGGCTTCCGGGGTTTTTCCGAGTTCCTGCTTGCATCGTGCCAGCTTGTAAATGGCTCGACCGAGGTTCGGAGAATTGGGATAGGTATTTAGCAAGTGTTCGTACTCGGTAACCGCCTCGGTATACTTCTCCTGTGCATAGTAGCACTCGCCGATCCAGTAGTAGGCGTTCTGGACGTCGGCATGGGTCGAGCATTCCGCCAGGAACTGCCGAAACCCCTCGATGGCGGGTTCGTACTCGCCCCGCCGGACCTGGGTGAAAGCATTGTCGTAAGTTTCGATGCAGTCGATCGCGGGCTGGCGGCTGGGCGGCGGCTGGTCCGTCGGACCGGTCCGTTCCTGGGTCTGAGCGCCCGGCGATGAGGTCGGCGGCAGCTTGATCACCTGCTGCGACGACATCCGGTCCAGCCGCGTCATCAGATCGTTGTAGTTCTCCAGAATCTGAGTGAGTTGCTGCGCCAACTGGTCGGTCGACAGCCGGACATCATTCTGGAGTTCCCGGTTCGATTCGGTCGACCGGGTAATCAGCGAGTCCATCCGGCGGGCCATGTCGCGAGCCTCGCGGGTCTGGGACTCCAACTCAGCCAGGCGACTGTTGATGGCGTCGACGTCGCGCTTGGTGCAGCAGCCGCTCAGCATTCCGACAAGGATAGCCGCCACCCCGATGATGGCGGCTATCGTCTTCACTCTGCGGTACATGGTATACCTTGTACTCACAACCGTCATTGTGAGATGATCTTGAACTCGGCCCTGCGGTTTTTCGCCCAGGCGGTCTCGGTGTGACCCGGATCGACCGGCCGCTCCTTCCCGTACGAAATGATCGATAGCCGGGCTTGCTCGATTCCCTTACCGACCAGGTAATCCATAACCGCCTTGGCCCGTTTCTCGCCGAGCGACAGGTTGTATTCGATCGTGCCACGCTCGTCGCAGTGCCCCTCGATCTTCACGATCGCATCCGGGAACTCCTGCAGCAGTGCGAAGTCGGCGTCAAGCGAAGCCCGCGCGTCGGCCCGCAGATTGTACTTGTCAAAGTCGAAGTAGACCGTCTGGAACTGGGTCTCCTGCAACCTCGGCGGCGGCGGCGGCGGCGGAGGCGGCGGAGGCGGCGGGGTGGTGTCTACCGGCGCCGGCGGAGGCGGCGGTGGCTGGGGCGGCGGGGGCGGTTCGCCTCCGCAGGCAGCCAGGATTGCGGCGAGGAAAACGCCGAGCATCAGCAAAACGACAATTCTCTTCATGGTAAATCGTACCTCCCTATCAGGGAAAAAGGCTCACGGTTCCTATTTTAGTCCTGAATCTATGACCGGCCAAATACACGGTCAATAAAAAACGTGCATCGATAGTCCTGCGATTATTAGCCGACCGACTTCCTCTCCTTTCTCCGGGCTGGGTTCCTCATCCTGTTATACCCCGCGTCGCTCGATTCGATCTATCGGATCGGGCCCCAGGTCGGGTTGGTGCAGTTTCCGGTCCGCGTGACCCGTCGCTGGTTGCTTCCGGATAAATCCATCGTATAGATGTCCCCCTCGCTCAGGCGCGTCGATGAGAACACGATATGTTTGCCGTCAGGCGAGAAGTGAGGGTTTTCGTTGTGGCCGACTTCGGTCAGGATCCGGTAGTCGATCCCGGTGGTATCGATGGAAGCCAGATCGAACCGCCCCTGTTTCGTGCGGCTGACGAACGTTATGCGGTCACCCCGCTGTGACCAGATGGGCGAGTCGTTGTATCCACCCGCGTATGTCAGGCGCCGAACGCCGAGCCCGTCGGAATCCATCACGTAAATCTGCGGCGCGCCGGTGCGGTCCGACGAAAACGCTATCATTCGGCCATCGGGCGACCAGGTCGGCGAGCTGTCGATGGCGTTATGCCGGGTCAGGCGCTTGATGACCCGCCCCTCCAGATCGAGCACGTAGAGTTCCGAGTTGCCGTCCTTGGACAGCACACAGGCGATTTTCCTGCCGTCCGGCGAAACGGTCGGGGCGGCGGCAATCCCGGGGAAGCTGCTTATCTTCGTGGTCTCCCCGGACCGGACGGACACCCTGAAGAGTTGCGGGTCGCCGTCCTGATAACTGGTGAAATAGATCGTCTCGCCGTCGGGGGCAAAAGCCGGGGAGATATTGATCGTGCCGGTGTTCGTCAACTGACGTTCGTTGGCGCCGTCGTAGTCCGCGATATATATTTCCTTGGCGGTGCCGGTTTTCTTCGCGTACGCTATCCTGGTTCTGAAGATACCGCGTTCACCGGTCAGGTTGTGGACGATCTCGTTGGCCACGTCGTGGGCCAACTCCCGCCAGAACTGGCGTTTGTATTCCAGGTTGCCCCTGGCCACCTGGGTCTGATTGGGGGTGTAGTACAGTCGCCAGAAAACCCGCAGGTTGGAGCCGGGAAACTCGGCGTCGAGCTTCACCACGTAGTCGGCGCCGAGCCGTCGCCACCCAAGAAGGTCGATCTCCGAAATCTCGTAAGTGCGCAAATAGAAGCTATCCAGCGGGACCAACTCGAAATCGGCATAGAAATCGACATCGTGCTGAACGATTATCGTCACCCAGCGCATCAGCGACGAATCTTCTCTCGCAATGTAGCGGGTGCCGATATAACGGGTGTCCTCAACCCCGATCGGGGTGGCGCGGAATTGGCCCTTGATGGTGCCGAGGTGGACGTCACGGACGTCCTGAGCCGAAGCCCCCAGCGCGGTGAAGAATGTGAGCGCGACCAGAATCGTTCGAAGCATGAGCATTTGGTTTCTCTGAGTCTAATTGGTGAATGTCACGTACAGCCCGATGATTTCATCAAGCCACCCGCGTGGCAGGGGCGGCAGCGGTTCGGACAGTTCGATGGCGCTCAGGCAGGCCTGGTCGAACTGGGGTATGCCGGATGGAGTGACGATCCGTTTGTCTATCACCCGGCCGGACTTGATTACCCGGAAATAGACGTCGCAGGTTACCTGACCGTCAATCACTACCGGCACTCTGAAATTCTGGGCCAGTTTGTTGTACGTCTGGGTGAAATACCAGGGGTAGTTGAAGTCGGCGTTGTCGACCCCCATGCCGGACACCCCCGAGCCGCTCGGTGCCTGCACATCCACTCGATCCTCGGTAGCCCCGGCCTGATCGCGGTCACCGGTCTCGGCCCGGTTCGTCGTCGGCTTCGGTTTCTCGACCGGCTCCTGGATCTCGACGGCCGGTTGGGTGGTCGGATCTTCGAGGGCGACCTCTTCAGGCTCGTCCTGTACGGCCTGGGGCGGAAGGGCCTCGGGAATCGGCTCCGGCTCGGCCGGGCTGACCGCAGGGGGAGCAATGTCTGCCATCGAGACCACGCCGACCCGGATAACTTCGCCCACCTCAGGCGGCCGCTTGATGTTCAGCGGGGAGGCGAAGATGGTCGCAGCCAGGACAACCAGGTGCAGGATGACCGAAAGCAGGAGGTCTCGCCCCACCGTTCTCACCTCCGAGCGCGCCGCGTCGCGGGAGTGGCTTCGTAGGCGGTAACCAGACCGATATTCTCAATCCCGGCTTCCTTGATGCGGCCGATGACATCGATCGCCCGGCCGTATGCTACCGTGGAATCGCCCCGGAGATAGACCGCGGCGGTTCCCTTTATCTCCATCTCGCGCTTAAGCTTGTCTTCGAATTCGGCCGGGTTGGCCCAGACGTCATTGATGTACAGCCCGCCCTTGTCGTCAA
>SMTZ1_10008526_pt1 | contig 10245 bp, 14 predicted proteins | sample DeeMarSWOR136_30_FD_25667 | JGI IMG/M metagenome (IMG submission 25667) | reverse complement strand
CCGAAATTTGGTTTGCATAACTTTAACCTTTGTTGCCAAATTTAACCTAAAAAGATGGATCCAAAAAAAGCTATACTTTTTTCACAATAATTTTTGTTCCGCTCTTAACCTGCTCAAATATTTCCAGATTCTTAGTCACTCTGCCAATTACATTAACTGGACTATATGGATGCGTTTCACCATAGAATATGCAGAAAGCGCTTCCCATGGGCCAATAGGCTAAGGTTCCCTTTTCCACATTTGATTTAGCCTTTTCATTTCCCATTTTTACAGGAATATTAAAATAAACTTCTTTTTGCCATAGAGCTGCCAGACCCTCAATTGGAAGCTGCCGGATTATAGCATCTGTAGTCCGTGGAGATCGAATGCGAACAAGTTCCCCTTCTGCGCTTCCAACATTCTCAATAACTAATCTGATGGGTACGCGAGAAACACTCATTTGAAACACTCACCGAGTAGAAATTTTACTAGCTCTTATTATCTTTTGTTACACAACTCTCATTATCGTGGGGACACAACAGAATTCTAGCTTATATTTGTGAGCATGCTAAGATAAAACTCAGGGAATAAAATGAGCCAGTAAACTTTATATTTCAGATGAAAGTGCAGTAGCTAGAAATTTAGGTGAAAAATAGGAAGGATTTAGATGGCATATTTAACTTCACAGGGTGGACAACCTGTTCTTATCCTCAAGGAAGGAACATCACGAAAACGTGGAAGAGATGCCCAAAAAAACAATATAATGGCTGCGAAAATTATTGCCGAAGTTTTAAAGAGCACTTTAGGTCCCCGCGGCATGGACAAAATGCTAATTGACAGCCTAGGCGACATAACAATAACCAACGACGGAGCTGCAATACTTGACGAAATCGATGTCCAGCATCCAGCTGCAAAAATGATGGTGGAAGTAGCGAAGACACAGGATGACATGGTAGGCGACGGAACCACCACCGCTGTTATCTTGGCCGGAGAGCTTTTAGAGAAAGCGGAGCAGCTACTAGATCAGAATATTCACCCAACCATTATTGTGCAAGGATACAGAAAAGCTGTTGAAAAGGCTATTGAATCTTTAGCTAAACTGGCAATAACCATTGACATTGATGACCGAGCAACCCTCAAGAAAGTTTCTATGACTTCCATGGGAAGCAAAGCAGTAGGTGATGCTCGTGGTCATCTATCAGATATTACTATTGATGCTGTTAAACTGATCGCTGAAAAGCGGGGTGACAAAATGTTAGCAGACATCGATAACATTCAGAGAATCAAAAAAGAGGGAAAAAGTCTCTTTGATACTGAACTTATCAAGGGCATAATCATAGATAAAGAAATTGTTAATGCAGGCATGCCCAAACGAATTGAAAAAGCGAAAATTGCTCTCCTCGACTCTCCCCTCGAGGTGGAGAAAACTGAGTTCTCATCAGAAATTAGGATAAGAGATCCCACTCAGATGCAGGCATTTTTGGACAAAGAAACAAGTATGCTCAAAAAAATGGTTGACAGGATTAAAGTCTCAGGCGCGACAGTTGTCTTTTGCCAGAAAGGCATCGACGACATGGCTCAGCACTTCCTAGCAAAGAATGGAATAATGGCTGCAAGACGAGTGAAACAATCAGACATGGAAAAATTAGCCCGAGCCACAGGAGGTAAAGTCATCACAAAGTTAGATGACTTGAACAATGAAGATTTAGGAGAAGCAGGACTTGTGGAAGAACGTAAAGTCGGGGATGACAAAATGATCTTTGTAGAGAACTGCAAAGAACCCCGATCAGTTGCAATTCTTATCCGCGCTGGTCTAGAAAGAATGGTGGACGAAGCGGACAGAGCTATGAATGATTCCTTATCGGTTGTTGCTGATGTAATCGAAGACAATAAAATTGTAGCTGGCGGAGGAGCAACAGAAAGCGAAATCGCAAAAGTTCTTCGTAGCTACGCAACAAAAATCGGCGGCAGGGAACAACTTGCAATAGAAGCATTCGCTGATTCCATGGAAATAGTACCCAAGACTCTAGCTGAAAACGCTGGTCTAGAATCCATAGACATACTCGTCGGATTAAGGTCAGCTCACGAAAAAAAGAACGGTAATCTGATGGGCGTAGACGTTTTCAAAGGCAAGATAGTAAACATTTACGACGACGGAGTTGTTGAACCACTGAAAGTTAAGATACAAGCACTGAAATCAGCCACAGAAGTCGCCTCCATGATCTTGAGAATCGACGATGTGATTGCATCTACGAAACCCAAAGACGAAGGGCCTCCTCCGGGCGGAATGCCTCCAGAATAGTAGAAATTATAATCAATCCCTTCCTTTTTTCTTTCACTTTTTATTTATTTCACAATCTTGAGCTTTTATTGTTCTCTTATTTTGTAGAAAACTTAATTTGTTTTTCTCGCCAACCTTCATTAGCTTGATAGACGCTGACTTTGAGTTAAGCGTGTTACGAGATTAGGTATTATGTAATAATTGTAATTCAAAGGTAGAAAAAAAGGTGATGAAAAATATGAATAAGACTCTTACATTGGGTGTTGATATCGGAGGCACCAAGCTCAATATTGGATTAGTGGACCGCAGCGGTCACCTTTTGTTTTCCCACAAATCTATGATTCATGCCTCAAAGGAACCTGAAAGGGTCATCACTGACATCCTAACAGCTATAGACAGAATCCGCAGCAAAACAGGGCAAGAAGCAAAAGCTCTAGGGGTCGGCGTGGCTGCTCAAGTGGATCAAAAAGGAGTTGTGCGTGGTTCTCAAAATTTGGGTTGGCGAAATGTTCCCTTAAAAAAGAAGCTAGAAAAAGAACTTGGCTTACCTGTAACTGTGATTAACGATGTTAACGCAGCTACCTTGGGTGAATGGCGGTACGGCTCAGGAAAAGACACAAATGATTTGGCTGTTCTTTTTGTGGGCACAGGTGTAGGCGGAGGAATAATAACTGGTGGAAAACTTTTGTCAGGTTGCACTAACAGTGGCGGAGAATTGGGGCACATCACCATTGTCTACGATGGACGAAAGTGCCACTGTCCTAACATGGGTTGTTTGGAAGCCTATGTAGGCGGCTGGGCGATCGCTGAACGTGCCCAAGAAGCAATTAGAACAACACCTAAAGAAGGAAATCATTTGTTGTCTTTGGCGGACAGTATCGAAAATGTCACAGCAGCTACTGTAAGCCAAGCTTACCGGGAAGGTGATCTACTTGCTCGAAAATTGGTGGAAGATACAGGTTTATACTTAGCTGCTGGAGTGGTTAGTATCATTAATATTTTTAATCCTTGTATTCTGGTTCTTGGAGGAGGCGTTATTGAAGGAATTCCGGATCTAGTTCGAATAGTGGATGACTTTATTCAAAATAGGGCATTAGAGTATTCCGTTGAAAGATTGAAAATTGTGAAGGCTGCCTTGGGTAGTGACGCAGGTGTAATCGGGGCAGCTGCTTTGGCTCAAGATTTAATGGATTAAGCTCAGTGAGCGACGATGAAAGTGAAATTCTGATACCTGTCAATCGCCTACGCGCGTATTTTCGTGTTGCCAAACAAAAGGTTAAAGTTCTTCCGTGTAAAAGTGTGTTAGACGAGGAAGGCATATGTCTGTCTCAGCTTATGTGTTAGTTACCTTAAATCCGGGCACCGAGAAGGATATACTGAAAAAAATTACACACTTAGACGAGGTCACAAGAGTAAGTATGATGTATGGCGAATATGATGCTATCATCAAAGTGTGCACTGAAAATCTGGAAGAATTGAATCAGTTCCTAACAGATAAACTGAGGGTGCTACCCGATATCTTTCAAACAGCTACATTAATAGTTGCTAAAAGCTACTCGAATAAACATTAGCCTACAAACATCTTTTACGCTTTTCAATTTCTTATGTCGAGGAAAAGCTCAAAATCAAATAGATTTTATAGACACTTTAAAGCACTCAGACTTCGAACTTGCTATCCAAATACCAACATTTTATTAGATCAATGTGGTTCTTTTCTTTTTGATGTCTGGCAAAAATTTTTTCGTTAACCGGTACAATAAATTGGGTTGGACCTACAAGCAAGTCAAGATCAAGCAAGCCATCAGAATAAACACTATGAATACCAGCAAAAATGAGGTTGTAAAGAGACTTGAGTCTTTAGGAATAACTCTAGAAAAGATTCACTTTCTCAAAGATGGCTACTGGATTCAAAAAAGCAAGTTTTCCATCGGTGCAACAACAGAATACCTGTTGGGCTTATACTCGATTCAAGAGGCAGCCGCACAAATCCCCGTTGAATTATTCACAAACCTGGAAGGCAAAGTGGTTCTAGATGCTTGTGCATCTCCAGGAGGAAAAACTGTTCAGTTAACTAACAATATGAACAACAAGAGCGTAATCGTAGCCCTTGAACTTAAAAAGCGAAAAATGTTTGCTCTAGCAAATCAGCTGGAACGTAACCACGTAACAAACACGGCGGTTTATAATATGGATGCAAGAAAAGCTTCGAAGCTCAACATGAAATTTGATTGCGTTCTTCTAGACGTTCCCTGTTCAGGTAACTATGTAACCGATAAAGATTGGTTCAACAAACGAAGTATAAAAGATATAGAGATGAACTCTCGACGCCAAAGGCAAATCTTAGCTGAGGCAGTTAAAGTCACAAAAGATAATGGAGAAATAGTTTATGCTACCTGTTCGCTGGAGCCAGAAGAGAACGAATTAAACATCGACTGGGCTATAGACAATTTGAATACCAAAGTTGAAGAAATTAAATGTCATGGAACAAAAGGGGTAACCACTGCTTTCGGTACGCAACTTGATCGCTCTGTAGAGAAGTGTAGAAGAATCTGGCCTGGGCAAACCCAAGGTTTCTTTGTCTGCAAACTTAGGAAGCAAGCGTGTGAAAAATGAAGGAAATTAAGGATTTTGTGGAGCAATTTAATGCAAACATTCCCTTAGATGAGAGCCGAATTGTAAGGAACAGAAACAGGTACTATATGTTGTCCAAAAAATTGAAACAGCAGGTTCCAAAAGATTTCTTCTATGCTGGAGTTTATCTTGGAGCAGTGAAAGGGGACAGTTTCTTTCCTAGTTTTCTTTTGTTGTCAATGCTCGCTAAGACAAATGCAAACAATTTGGTGATTAACAGGAAGACGGCTTGGCTTTTCATCTGTGGAAGAGACATATTCAAAAAGGGGATAGTTAAGGGAAACAAGTTGAAAAAAGGTGACTATACGCTGATTTTTAACGAACGCAATGAATGTTTGGGATTCGGCCAAATAACTTGCAATCTTCGTGAGGAAGTTGATTCGAATAAGGTTGTTGTAAAAAACATTTTGGACATAGGCAATTTTCTAAGAAGAGAAAAAAAGAAAACTAAACAAAAATTTTCCAGAAATTTGCTTGGCGGTAGTAGTAAAGCCCGCAAACCTACTCGAAAATGATTTCTTAAATCATATTATTTTTTCACGGCTTTTTTTGTATCCTATTTTCTAAGCTTGCCACTCTTTTTCTCAGGCGCTCAATCTCGTCCTCTAGTGCATTCATTCTTGCTGCACTCATCTTGCCAAGCATCTTTGGCATGATCTTTAGGTTCATCTTGGATTGGAATTCAGCTTCAGAGATTTTTCCCTGAGAAAACTTTAGCCATAGATTAAAAGCTCTTCTTTCCTCTTCTGTGAGTGTTTGTGCGAAATCTTTTGTCCACTTTTCTCTAAAACCCATGTTATATTTCCTCCAAAGCATAAGAAAGAAGTCGTTTCAAATCAGGCCAATAGGTAGCCTCTTCTGCGGATTTGATGAACCTGTTCAAATTTTTGGTTCCCATCCCCAATTTTTCGTATTCCTTAGCTTGCAGAGCCATCTCAATCTTATCGAGTTGCCGCACGGCTTTTGCCTCTCTAGTCTTTCCTTTTTTATATTCATTCCAAACTGCTAAGTAGTTTTCTCTTTGTTTCTTGGGTAAAAGGGTTAATATCTGGATTATGGCGTTTTCTTCCTTCTCTTTGCTTTCAGCATTCTTTTGTGAAGGTAGCAGATCCCCGATTATGGCTTCAGGCAGGTCATGAATCAATCCCATTTTTACTAGCTTCAATGGATCTAAAGCTTCAATTTCAGCGTATAGCAAGCAGAGCAACACTGTTCTGAAGGTGTGGTCTGCAACGGATTCAGGTTGATATACTCCAACTTCAAGCCATCCTGTTCTTTCCGTTTTTTTCAGAATTCCAGCTATTTTCAAGAATTCAATAATGTCTTTGAGATTTGTTTTGGACATAGTCCCTAACATGAAGTCACCTTTCTTTAATCAACTATGAAGACGGGTGTTGTGAAGTCGAAGATAGAATGAAGATTACTCTATCTTGTAGACTACATCATTCTCTCTTACTCGTCCTTTTACTTTCATTCCGACACTGTGACCCGCTGTTGCTTGTTTAATCTTCTCGTGTTCTATCTCCATGGAATCTATGGTTTGTTTAATGTCTGTGGTAGGTCCCTTGATGAAGATTTGGTCGCCAACTTCTATAGTATCTTCCAGTTCTATAACTGCCACATTTATCCTGTTAAAGAAATGTGACACTCTTCCAACTTCTCGAAGCTCTTCCATCAAAATCTATCCCCTAACTTAGATGGTTATTACTAAAGGAATTAGCCCTAGATATAATTTGTCACCATAATATACATTTATGATATAAACCCAACAAGTTTTTTATGAGACGTCACCCAAATGAATCTGGGGATTTTAAATGAAATTAAAGAGCAACGATTTTGTAGATAATGGCAACATCCCCTCTGAATTCACCTGCGACGGAGAAGATATCTCTCCACAGCTTTCGTGGGAAGATGTTCCTGAGGAAACAAAAAGTTTTGCATTGAGGGTAACCGACCCAGACTGTCCTGGAAGAACGTGGATTCACTGGCTTGTCTACGATATTTCTAAAGAATTAAGAGAATTTGATCGAGGCAGTTTACCTAAGGGAGCCATAGAGGTGGAGAACGACTTTGGCAAAAAATCATATGGTGGACCCTGTCCTCCTTCAGGAACCCATAGATACTTCTTTACACTCTATGCCCTCGATACTGAACATCTAGAGGGTCTAAACAAACGCAATTTCTTAGACAAAGTTGAAGAGCACGCAATCCAAAGAGCCGCAATCAAAGCCTTATACAAAAGATACTAATTCAAATGTAACAATCTCTGCTTTTTCTGGCGTCATCTTCTTTGAAGCCATAAAAATTACAAAAAATAGTAAAAAAACATGTTTATGAGACATCATATTTGTTTTATGATTGTTTGCTTTTTTTCTTTCCTTTCTTTCCTTTCTTGGGCATCCGGTTCACCTCCCTTTAAGAGATAGCTAGCTCGTTGTAGATCACTTACCAGTCTTCCTCTTCTTCGTCGTCTTCTTCCCAGTCTTCCCAATCCTCTTCTTCAAACACCATTAATGTTCACCTCCCTTAGAGGTCTCCTTGAAAGAGCGACAGCACAAAAATCAAATAAAATTTGCGCACCTGAGAAAAGGAGCAAAAAACGATTTTTTCAGACTATAAAAGGAAATATTGGTTTATTATTCCAAAAAATTGAATATTCAAAGTTTTAAAATTAAATAAACCATTTTTATTCCTTTATCTGTGGATATAAATCCGTTTTGGGCTTATTGGCCGAATTACTTTTGAATTTAGGATTGATTCAGATAATTATCTGTTATTGATTGATCAATAATAAACCATTGAAAGAATTAATGAATGAAAATAGAATCTAAACAGCAAATAGTATTTTTTTGATGTTACGCACCTTTTGAGTGTTCTTGTTTTGGTGACGAATAAATGTGTTAAAGTATTTTTTTGTAAGCTGCTGAACTTTACTTTCATTGCTATCATATTTGATATGCAGAAGCTCATGTATCAAAGCAGCCATAGCTCTACTTTTAAGGTAGAAACGCACTTTCTCCTTTTTGTGATCCTTTAGCTTTTTCTGAAGAAAACTCCGTTTTTTGGGAAAAATAAGGATTACACCCTCATTATTACATCTTCCAGCAACTGACTTACCATTATCCTTTTGAAATGGAAAAACTCTAATCTGAATGTCCTTAACAGATTTTTTTTCAATTTTTTCCTTTTTAATTAACCAATTTAGAAATCTTTGGAATATAGGTTTTCCTAAAGTTTCAGAAACAATTGATGCATAATTCTTGTAAAAATAAACTCCCTTTTCTGGGCAACTCTCAACTTTTTTAGGATTTAAGACCACTCTAATTTTGCTTGACAGTTTCGTGCTCATTTTCATCCAGCATAGGTGCCTGATTCTGTGGGAAGTTAAAAGGTATAGAATTCCCAGTATTATTGGCGATTCCGTATATAGTAAGGTAAACATTGCATTTAACTATTCCCAAACTGCTCTGAGGCGCCAATAGTTATACTTCATTTTTCCATCTCGTGAATAAGAGAGTTAACCTTTCTTAAAGCGTGATATGCTCTCATTAATTTTTTTGAAAAGTCTATTTTGAGCCAGCCCTCATAAAAAACAGCGACCTTCTTTAGAATTAAGAATCTTTTTCTGATTCTAGAAAAACGGTCACGTAACAAACCTAAATCTTTTTCTTCACGAGCTTTAATGTAGAGTTCTTTGCAGGAGCCAACAATCTTAACGACTTCTTTCTCAACGTGTTCTTTAGTTTCATGCAGAAGTCGTTTAGCAGATTCCTTGTTTACAATTATTACTCTCGAAATAATTTTAACATCTCCTCCAAGTTCTTTAATGAAATTAGCGAATTTCAAGGCGTCAACAAGTTTCTGTTCCTTGTCAAAAAAGCGATGTTTCTGGGAAAAAGCGTAAACAGAACGGCGTAAGCGTATACAAGGTGCCCTTCTAAGAAAATTTTTTACTTTCTCCCTGTTGGCTTCTTTGGGAAGCTTAAACATCACTAATACTAGGCTTCCTAAGCCGGTGAATGCCTTCTTTTTAGCTAATCGTGGATTCTTGATCTCCCTGAGCCTTCTCAGCAGTATAGGTTTATTGTTCTCTAGCACTTCTAAGACTTTGTAGGCTTTCTTTTCATCGATTTTCCAGAATGCTCTATGTAACTGCTGACAGCCAAGTGTCTTTAAACGGTGGGGAATAGCACTTCTATGCTTGGATTCTACGGGAGCTCTATACACCACATATAGTACCATTGTTATCTTAGCTCTCACAGCTTTTCTGCTTTTATTTTTTCATCTAGCCTTTCGTTGCCTTACTCATTATATAGCTTTGGTTAACTGGTGCTCGAATTGATGGTATTGTATATTAATTGTTGCTTTTTTTCGTGGCTGAGTGTTTTGATTCGCCTTTCTCGCCGCATAGCTTCGCCACGGCTCTCAAATTCTTCGATGTAAACTAGTTTTTCAGGTTCATGTACTCTAGTGTATCTTGCACCAAGTCCTTTTTTGTGCATTCCAAATCGTTTTTTCACGTTTTTTGCGTGTCCAGTGTAATAACTGCCATCCTTACAACGAAGAATGTAAACATAGTAGGACAACCGTATCCCTCAAGACCTTACAAACAACATTCGGTTCTCTCTTAAAAAAATTATACCCAACATTCTTGCGGATGCAATGCCTATAGAGAATTTTGAAGACTAGAAAATTTGAAATATCTGGAAAAGTTTTGGAGATTATAAGGGAATTTAATGAACAACATAGTGAACGCTCATTTAAATGATGTTCTGTTAAGGACTATAGAAGTTTACAACAGATACCGAAGCCCTGAAGCAACAGCGAAACTTGTTGGAATGAAAAAAGATGGCTTTATCATCGAGTTTAAAGGAGCTTTCTGCCAGAGTTGTGGTCTAAATGAGTACTTTGAAGACTTTATTCATGAGCTAGAGGACATTAGCAAAGCCTTCAGGGTGGAAGTAAGAAGGACTGAACCAGCGGGTCCACAGAGTTTCAGAGTGAAATACAGTGTTAAAGATCATTTTTCCGTCGCCGATGTTGATGAAGATGCGCTTTTCAGAGAGTTTCTTCTTGAGAAAGGTTTATCTCACCAAGAGTATCTTGAATCTAACGCCTGCACAAAAGATGTGATTATATTCCCTTTTCGAACATGGCTGTTTGATAAAAAAGCAAGTTATAAAAAATAGGTTATTGCTTGAGGATTCTCGCCAGCAGGATAACAGAAGATCTTTTCACTTTGATATTTAGAAGCTTAACTCATATCAGTATTTTTGAATCATATTTATAATTCTTAACTCTTTTACGGACAAGAAAGCTTTGTATTGGTCATGAAGCAAATAAAGCTTTTTTGG
>SMTZ1_10015765_pt1 | contig 10246 bp, 6 predicted proteins | sample DeeMarSWOR136_30_FD_25667 | JGI IMG/M metagenome (IMG submission 25667) | reverse complement strand
AACAGCATTTGGACAGCTTTTGCATAATCCGAGCCAACTTGGTAACCTGCTTTTGAATAAAAACTCTCTGCACTTTTAATTTGCCTAATCGCTTCAGCGTGAAGTGAGGCGTCAAGTGTGTTCTCGAATTCTATTCCCGCAGCCAAAGCTCTGCAAAAGCTACTACTACCTAAAGCTAGTAGGCTGCTTCTTTTGGTGTAAGTGTGATCTTTGGCTTGTTTGAAGAGTTCTGACGCTTCAATGTAGAATTCCGAGGAGGTTCTTTCTTCAGCTAATGCCATTTTGTTCCAAGCTTCACACAGAATAATAATGAGTTTTAGTTCTTCTCGAGCAGTTTCAGATTCCCTTTTTTTCATTGCTCTTTTGAGAATTTCCATAGATGCCAGAAAATTTCTTGAGCTTCGGTTATACTCTCCAATTCTCTCAAAGATTTTAGCTTCTTCAATATGGATTCTAGCTTGGCAATACATTCCTCTAAGTTTAGAAGTCTTGGACAATTTTAGAGCTGAATCCTTTTCGTCTTCTGCAGTTATTTTTCCTATTTCATAATTGATGGATTCTACTGCTTTTTTGAATTCTTCTAAAGCCTTTTGAAACGTATGTTTTGCTTGCTGGGGGCTTTCTTTTCTACTCAAATTCTCGGCCTTTTCCAGCTGAGCCCATGCAGAATAGTTGGGAGCAAGATAGACCCAGCGTTCTGTAGATTCATGCAGTTTTGCTGCTGCTTCATAATTGTTTCTTGCTTTGTCGTATTGTTCTATCGAGTGACAAAATCTTGCTCTCTCTATTTGGCTCCAAGCCCTCATGTAAAATGAGTGATCTTGGTAGAAGTTTTTGAGGCGGGATATTTTTTTGGCTGACGTACTGTATTGTGTTGCTGCGTTTTCATAGTTCTCTGCAGCTTCAAGATAGTCACCCGCTCTATCGTGTAACTTGGCGATGCTCCACTCAATCTCTGCTAAGTAAGTTGGCAATTCCACCTTTTGAAAATATATAGCTGCATGTTTGTAAACGTCTATTGCCTTGTCAAGTATTTCCCTTTCTCCTTTCACAGCGTAAAGCTGGGTGAGGAGTTCCCCAAAAGCAACTTGAAATTTGCCATAGTGAAGTGCTTGTCCCATATGTGCAACGAGATTTAACTCGATATGCTTTCTAAAGTTTTCTAGCCCTTTCTCAAAGGATAAAACAGCCTTATTGAGCAGTTCGATCCTCTTTGATTTCGCGCTTATTTTTGCGAGTTCAAATAATGCAAAAGCTTTGCCAATGTACGAAAAAACAATATCAATACTAATTGATTGACCAACTCTAAGTTGAATAGACACTGCTTCTTCTCGAATCTTGAGTGCCTCTTCCAAGAGCAAACTCTTTTCTTTTGGCTTTATCTCTGTTTGAGCGAGCAAAAACAATGCATGGCTCAAAGTATCCATTGGAAGTGAGAATTCAACCCAGATTTGACCTTGATTCAAAGCCTGTGATGTATATTCAAAACTTTCTCGCCCCATTTCCACAGCTCTCTTAAGTAACTTTCGTTTTTCTTCTAAGCTCAATCCCAAGTTCGCTAACGCATTGAGACAATGCACATAGTAACTTTGTGAAAACAGTATTCCATCGTGAAAAGCAATAATTCTGGAACAACGCAGAGCTTCCTCGCACCATTTCAACGCTTCTCCTACTTTGACTCGCCGATTTTCTGGATCTTCTTCCAAATCCGCAAAAACGACGGTGAACATGCTTAACTCCCAAAATCCTTTTGATAACAAATAGTTGTCTTTGGCTATCTTTCCATGTTTAACAACCTCTTTGGCATGATCGAACAAGGCATCTGGTCGCATTTGCAGGTTCATTCCAAGTCCTTTTGTGTCATTTGCCCAGCCAATTAGCCAAGAATCTCCTATTGTTTTGGAAAGAACCAAAGCTTTATCTGAATAAAAACGCCATTTCCTAGCAAATTCTTGCATTTGTGTTTTCAAGTTGGAGAATTGATCGTCCGGTTTTATTATGTAGTAATAGGATATTATGCCGTAGTGCCAGGCTGTGAGGTAGTAAGCCTTTGCCAACTCGTAGGCATCATTCGATTCCAATAGGGCTTTGATTGCCTTCTCTCCAAGACGAGTTCCAACTATGGCCCTTTCAACAAATTCCTCAGCGCTAAGAAATAGTCGAATATAGATAGAACCCTCTAAGAGATTGTTGCAGGACATGCCAATTGCCAAGAGGTCTCCCTTCCTTTGATAGAAGGCTAAAACCTTGTTCTCAAGGTTCCACCATTCATCAATCAGAGCTTCCTTTCTGACAAAGTCGGATTCAACAAACGAACCTGTCCAGGCTACCATGGCTTTAGCATGATCTAGCTTCGGTTCTTTGACTTGAATCTTCCCGAGAAGTTCAATTAAGCTCTGATAAGCTTCAGCGGAAAACGTCATTCTGTTTTTAAACTCTTCGTTTGTTTCCGCTTGCAAAGCTGCTCTGTAGAAAGAGTAAGCCATCCTCTCATAAACGTCAATAGCCTTCAAGAACTCTTGCGCTTCAACCATCCAGTCAGATGCTTTCTTGTAACTGTCGATAGCTTCTAACCACATATACTTCTTTTCGAACTGCTTAGCTTGGTCGAGAAGAAGACCGATATTGCCCTTATGCAAGAAATTCCACTATACTTATGCTATGACACAGAGCGCTCAAATAATTTTCCTCTGAAAAAAGCTAAAGCGAAGCATATATCTTTCCCAAAAGATAGATTATTGGGGGAGATGGGCAGGTGAATTCTAGAACATTGTCTAGAATTCAATCAATAGTATTAGTTGGATTAGTTTTTTTGGCAGGGTGCAATTTTGGCTGCTGAACAGGTTAACGCGGAAGGCGGTGTTCTAGGAAGGAACTTTGAGATAGTCGCAGAAGATGATGATAGCGAATCGCTCCTATCAATTGACATGACGTTGGCTACTAACGCCTTTACCAGGTTGATAACCGTGGACAAAGCAGATTATATAATAGCTTCTGGCATTTCTCCAATGACTCTATCATATCAGGAAATTTGTTCTCAGCACAAGAAGATCCTTTTCACAACAACTGACATAAACAACATGCTTACTGAGCGGGTGCTGGAGGACTACGATAAATATAAGTACTTCTTTAGAACCGGATTCGGAAACGAAACCGCGGCTCATGATGGGACACTGGACTCGATTTTAACGTTGAGGGATTATACGGGATTTAACAAAATTGCCTATTTATACCATGATTTTGGTTCTAGTGGATGGGAGCAGTATGTTTCCAAGTTGGTGGACTCTCTTGTCGAGGATGGTTTTGAAGTTGTGTATGGGGCTATGGTTCCGCTTGTTATTATGGATTTCACGAGTTATTTGGCGGCGGTAGAAGCTTCGGGAGCAGAAATATTAACTACCTTTATTGCAGGAGATGCTGCCATCCCTTTCGTCAAGGAGTGGTATGAGAGAAAGTCACCTTTTGTCCTTTGGGGCGTATTGAGTACTGTTTCAGAGGTTGACGCTTGGGATTTAACGGAAGGAAAGTGCGAGTTTGTATCCGTTATTGGCTATCCGGTTACTGCTGGGTATCCCTTGACCACTAAGACTGTGCCTACACGAGAGGCATACGTCAATAGGTGGGGCGAATTGCCAACCTCGTTCGCAGCTATTGCGTACGATGTGGTGAGGTTTATACTTCCAGATGCTATAAAGCGAGCCGGTACATCCGAGCCGGAGGCTTTGGTTGGGGCTTTGGAGGAGACGGATGTGGAGACTTCGTCTGCGCGGCGTTTCGTTTTCACTTCTGATCATGATGTTATGATAGGTAGAGCTGGTCCGAACAGACCCGAGGAAGATTATATGCTGGTTTGCTTATTTCAGTGGCAGAATGGAGTACAAGTACCAGTTTATCCATTGGAAATTATGGAGGAGACAGAAACAATTTACACTTATCCGCCTTGGCCCGGACCTTGGGACTAACTTCAGCAATTCTTTCTCTTTTTTTAGGCGCACTTGGTTTGTCTATTGTAAAGTAGTCTTATTTAGTCCACAGTGGTTAAACACGGTCACATGAAGACAAAAGTGGCGATTTCACCCGCAAAACTCCCTTTTTTTGTGGGAAATGAAATCAGTTTTGAAGTTTCAGTTGTTAATCATCTTAAGGTATTAGAAGCATTTCTTTAGGCTCTTCAAAATGTGACAGAATTGTTTGTCCTGTTGAAATTACCGCTTTATGAACCCTATTATTTTCAAGTTTGTTTTCTTCAATCAGCTTCCTGTGGATCGGAAATATTGCGCAGTAATTAACAAGATTTAATTTAGTCTTTTCTTTTAGAGAAATCGAAATTCAAGGGTTGAAAAATGGTATTTAAAATTAAGGAATTTGAATCTTTTAAAGCGGTGGAAGACGCTCTAGGTAAGGAGATTTCTGAAGCCAAAAGCAGACTGGGTAAATGCCTGCAACGATTGGATGGAATCCGAGAGCTGGCGGAGAAGACTAAGAAGATACGGCAGGTGATCGGGAAATTGGCGGGGAATAAGGCTGTTTCTGAGAGCTTGGGTGAACTTAGCGTGGATGGATTAACCGTTGTGTTGAATGCTGGTCCGCTGGATGAGTTAACTGCCTATGAAATGATGGTTCGTAGTAACCAGGAACTTTTGTCGAAACTGCAGAAGGCGTGTGAGGGACTTAAGCCTCTAGCCGAGTTTAGCGACACTAGCGGATTAAAATTCTTAATTGTTGAAAATAATGGCGTTCCAGAACGCATTCTATTGAAGGTCTCTTAGGTCACATGCTGTTCTTATTGTACATTAGCGGATGAGCCTAAAAAATTTCTTAAGTAACTGGAGGCTCGCTCCAATAATTTATTAATCCCAGCGATAGTGGCGATTTTTCACATAATTTTCCCTTTTTCCTTTTCTTTTACGTTTTTGGTATTTTTTCACGATCTATATTTCTGAATTATGGGGTCTCATTGATCGCCAGCTGGATACAAGATCCTCCTTATTTTGAATCATTCGCTGGGTTTCTTCAATTTTGATTTTTATTAATGCGTCCAAGACTTTTTCTACTGAAACAGCAGAGAAAATTGCAGGTCGTTCATTGGTAGAATTTACAATACCCTTTTTTTGCAGGTTTTTAAGGCTGGGATATAGTTGCTGCTTGGTTATTTTTAGGGAGTTGACTAAGTCTTTTCCTCTTTTAGGACCTTTTTTTGCAAGGTATATGTAGACTTGGGAATCTATTGGTTTGAATCCAAAGCCTATGAGTATTTCCATCACTAGTTTATAACTCAGACTTTTAACTCTCCTTCATAATGTGCTTCGTGAACTGGCTAATTTTTCATAAACAAAAAATGGGTGGAGGGTGTCTGTAGGCTCCTCACTGGATTATTTGGGTTCTTTTTGCATCAGATTACGGAGATCATGACTGGCTGATAGAGTACTCTCTATCTAGCCTTTCAAGCAGTAGCCTGTCCATAACGCTCCGACGATGGGTCCATCATAAGAGTACATCAGTGTTTGCCCCTCAAAATCCCCAAAGCCATGAAGCACACCATGTATTGAATACTCTAGTGTGAAATATGACATTTTCATCACTATCTCACCTGCAAAGCCTCCATCCACGCTGGGAAACGTCAACTCTCCGTAGCCACGACTTTTTAACCAGCCATTTTTTAAGTTAACAATAAAATTGCCAAAATTTCTAGAAGTTCCATCAGGATATATGTCGTTTCCAATGGTGAGAGTGACAGGGTAAAAGTCCGTATGGTCGCCACGAATTTGGAGTATGCCACCGTTAGTAACCCATGTTCTTTCAGGTGATGGAATAGATACTTGAGGTCCAGGCAATAACGTAGCAGGAACTTTCAGGCCTTTTGTTGGTTCAGCAATTGCTGGAACAACGAGTATGGTTGCAAAAATTAGGACGATTGGAATTACTAGCACTTTCTTATTCATTTTGCGTTTTCACCTCCTCCAAAACTAGCTTTTTTCCTCCTCTTTGGGACTCAAAAAATATTATTTAGCTTAAACACTATAATCTAGAGGTAGTCGGAAAAAATACGACCAATTAATTCATCGAACCTTGAATTGCAGGGGGATAAGCCGAGAGTGAGCCAAGAACAAGTGCTCAAAACACTTGTGAACCTTGGATTTACACAAATAGATGCCAAGATCTACATTTTCCTTGCCAAGAAGGGCGCTAAAAAAGGAAGAGACATACGCAGAGCACTAAAGATAACCAAGCAGCAACTATACCCTAGCCTAAGAACCCTACAAAAAAAGGGTATCGTAAGCTCAACTATCGAGTATCCCGCTCGGTTCAGCGCAATATCATTTGAAAAAGTGTTAGACCTTTTCATAAAAGCAAAGATAGAAGAAACCCAACGCCTACAGCAAAGCAAAGATGAGATTCTTTCCAAATGGCAGACCCTTGACATCGCAGAAACCGACATGCCAAGGTTCACGGTAATCGAGGGCAGAAGATATATTTTCTCAAAAATTCAGCAGATGATACAGGAAACGAAAAGCCAAATATCAACCATAACAACGGTTCCAAGCTTAGTACAGGCTGACCAATACGGCCTTTTCGACACTGGCTTTAGCTATCCTTTGAAATCCAAGATTCAATTCCGTTTCCTAACCGAACTGTCCACTCAAAATGTAAAAGCGATGAAAACTCTTCTGAGAGAAACAATACTTGCAAAGCTTAATGTCAAAGGACGAAACCCGGATTTAGGCTTAAGGCTATTCCCTCGAATGGTCATAAAGGATGAAGACGAAGTCATATTCTTTATCAGCCCTAGAACTGAAGCGTCAATAATAGAACGAGATGATGTATGCCTCTGGACAAACTGCAAGACTCTCGTGCAAGCGTTCATGGCCATCTTTGAGGAGTTATGGCGCTACTCAACAGACATCCAGAACAAGATCGTTGAAATCGAAACAGGTAAACCACCGCCCAAAGTCTACGCTATTAGTGATGCAGAAACAGCCAGAAAGAAATACGACACGATGGTGCAGGGGGCTAAAGAGGAAATAATATTGCTGACCTCCTCAAACGGCATCATCGAATCCTGGAAGAATAAATCCCTCCTTAGGAAGTTAACTGAAAGGGGCATCTCCGTCAAAATCATGGCCCCTATCATACGCGAGAACTCAAAAGAGGCGGAACAACTTTCAAAGTTCTGCATAGTTAAACACGTGCCCATTAACTATTGGAAAACCATGATCGTTGACGGAAGGCGTCTTTTGCAGTTTAGAACTCCTCCTCCAGACCAGGAAAAGCCTGAAGCAAGATTGCTTTCCGAAAGTGCCTTGTACACTGAGAATCCGGAATACTTGGAGTTTATGAAAAACGCACTGCATGACATCTGGAAAAAGGCTCAAGTTCTATCAGACATCACTTACGGATCAATGCTCGAACCCTTTGGACCCGCGGTTGTACCTCTTCCTAAAGATAACATATTCGAAAAAAGTCACTTAACTGTCATAGATTTAAAGCCGCCGGGAACTATAAAAGAAAAAGACATCTTAAACAAGATCATCAAAGCCCAGAAATTGCAGGTAAAGGATATTTCAAAGGACATCTCAAGAATGTACGCTAGCCAGGCAACGGCTTTTATCAACCCTCCAGATAACTTTAACTTACCTGCAATGATGATACAAGCCACCCTTGTAGAGAGCTGGTCTTCGTTAGGAGGAGGATGTTTCCTCGTTGTCTTGTTATGGCTTGAGACGCCAGCTGGCCACGCTTTTGTGCCAGTGGCCGTCTTGCTACCTCAAGGAAGTCCAGAGGCTCAGGCTTATTTTGAGATGTGGTTTGCAGGAACCCCTGCTGCGCAAAATATTCAACTGGTTAAAGAGAACGAACTGCAAGTACGCGTGCATGGTAATACACTTTTTGCTGGTTGGACGGTGCTAATACCGCTTTTTCCCACACAGAACATTCTCCAACCTGGCTGCCTGCTGGTTGAAGGATACGGGGAAGTCAAACCAGGCGGAATCACTGTAGTGTTCCCTACAGGCATCAAGGCAGAGATGGAAGGAAATTACTTCGATGCCTTCGTAACTTTCATGCAACCGTCCTACAACTATTCAGGACCTGGAACTGAAGCTTTCTTTGCAAGAGATTTAATAATGACCAAATTTCCCCCGCAAAACAGCCGCAACCAGTAGCATGATTCGCAAACAAAAAATATAACGGCATCTTGACACCTCATTTCTAAATAGCAACATCTGCAACTCTGCATCAGGTTTTAGTTGGTTCCTTCGCCCAGAAGAAGCGGATCATAGCTGAGACCAAGAACATGCCTCCAAACGCAAGTCCAACAGCTCCATAGAATCCCATGGTCAAAACAAGCAATGCTCCTCCCACAGCAGGTCCAATAGTTGACCCCACGCTTTCAACTGCACTGTTCAGCGACATCATCGTACCTCGAGATTCTGGAACCTGCGCAACAGCCAAACAAGCATATGCCGTCAATCCTATGGAGCCAAACCATGACATCAAGAAATTGCTGACCAAAGCTCCCCAAAGGTTGGGAATGAAAAAGAAGGTTATCGTGAAAACACCGCAGAGGAGTGTACCTGCTACTGTAGTGGTTCTTGCTCCAAACCTATTCGCGAGTCTCCCTGCAACAAGGCTCCCAACCATGAGAATCGCTAATGAAGCCATTGCCACTACAATAGTAAAATCCAATGACACAGCAAATCTTTCTCGGTAGAAAGCAGTAGCGAAGATTGAAAACATGGCTCCTGCTGCTGCAAGAATTTGACTAACCAAGCAAGCTATGGCAGATTTATCTCTTAGGACGTGCTTAAAACTTTCCACATAGGAAGCTTTCTCGATGGCTGCAGCCTGCCTACGCAGTCGAGATGGGACAGTCAACAAAGCCAAGGCTAAGCCCGCAAGTGCTATGGGCAGTGTTTGTAGCAAAAAGTTGGAACGCCACCCCGCAACATCCGCTAAGAACCCGGACCAAGGCAAACTGATGAGAGCCGTTCCCATCAAGGCTGCCATTAAGTAGCTCACTGCCTTGGATCTTCTCTGCGGGGCAAAGGTATCTCCAATCAGTGTAAAAGACATTACGCCAAACATTACGGTCCCGAGTCCTTCCATAACGAGGAAAATCTGCATTGTGGCGAAATCTGGAGCAAGGAATCCTCCTATGGCTGAGAAAAGAACAAGCAACATCCCAGCCAAAATCAAGGATTTGTACCTGAACCGAACTGCCAAGGCACCCATTATCAAAGCGGAAACGAACTCGCCAGCATAGTTAGCCGTTGCAAGTTGACTCGCGACACCAACAGAAACATTGAAAGTGGAACCCATGTCTACCACAAAGAGCTGTAGGATGGTCCTGGAAACACTAACTGACATAGCCCCAATGACCATTGCTGGAACAAGCAGGTTTTCTCGGTGGTCCCTTTCCACCAAGGAGTTCTCACCTTCCTTTACTTAATATGATTTACACAATACCTCGCATATAAAATTTCGAAAGCGCGTTTTATCGGACAGCCAATCCGCTTATGGGAACAGATCACAGACTATATTTGCGGCTAAGTGCAGACATTTGCTTTTCTGAAGGCATAACACGCAAACTCCCTTTTTTTATTCTTATTGCCACGAGAGTAATCGAGGTGAGGTACACTTGCTTGAAGTAGGCTTTGATTGCGTTTGCCAAAAGGATATATTAGTATTCTTGAGGAAACCTAAATGAATAGGCTTTGCCAAAAAGTATCCGAGGTAAGCCAAATAGTTGCCGAGGTAGCCCGGCTTCTGCTTTAATGGCGATTTCTCCCGCAAATTTCTTCTATTTTTTGCTAGCTTTGAGCGCTGTTGTTGGTTTATAGGTTAATTTTTTCGTAGGTTGTCCATAGAAACTGGAAGTAGTCTTGTAAAATTGCTATCAGACACGGGTTATTGAATTAAAGTCTCGCTGTTCTTCGCTTATTCACGATAACTCACACACCGAATACAACTGAAGCAAAGCATATATTTTCAAATGAATCAATGAATTGTTGGAGATGAGCAGTTTTGTATTCTAGGGCATTTTCTAGGATTCAATCGATAATTCTAGCTGCCATAATAGTAAGTGCTGTGGTAGGTGGAAGCGCTATTTATTTTCTTTGGAGTGGGACAGCACCCTCCGCCGAGACCATTAATATAGGTATATGTGGTGATCTGGATGATGTTAATGGGAGGGCTGTTTGGCAGGGTGCAATTTTGGCTGCTGAACAGGTTAACGCGGAAGGCGGTG
>SMTZ1_10013128_pt1 | contig 10246 bp, 6 predicted proteins | sample DeeMarSWOR136_30_FD_25667 | JGI IMG/M metagenome (IMG submission 25667) | reverse complement strand
ATATATTTTCTTTCTGAGAAGGGCAAGACCACGGTCATCCAGGCGGGACCCGAATTCAAGGTCCTTGCCGAGAATGAGCTTAAAGAGAAGTGCGGCGCGAGTCCGGCCGTATCGCAAGGCCAGATATTCATCCGGGCTGCGAAGAACATCTATTGTATCGGTCAAATCCGGTAAGGAGTGAAGGACCGGAGAATGACCATTAACTAAGAAAGGGTACTACTATGACTTCGAAACTCGCTGTAAAGGTAATGCTTATGAATCTTCTTGGCGCTGTCTATGGTTGCAGCGGCGCTCTCTCAGATGGGCCCTATCAAGCCACCGGCATTAAGATCGGCGAGGTGACAGACCAAACGGCGATCGTCTGGATGCGTCTTACGCGAGACCCGCAGCGGGTCGGAGCCGAAGCACCTATGCCCGAGATTCTCTTTCGTGATCCCAACACCGGCGAACTGATCGACAGATCAAGCCGAAGGCGTAATGCAAAACCTGTCGTCAACTTTCCTGGTGGCTCGACGATTCAGACAATTGAAGGGGCCGTACCGGGGGCGCCGGGGATCGTCAGGGTTCTGTACAGAGTACAGGGAGCTTCTGATTGGAGTGCCACGCATTGGCAGGCGGCCGATCTGAAGCGCGATTACACTCGCCAGTTCACATTAACCGGCCTTCAACCTAATACCAAGTATCAGGTGCGTGCAGAGGCCAAAGCCGGTCCCGGAATAGGCAAGGGGCAGGTTGTTGAAGGCGGGTTTCGAACGGCGCCGCGTCCCGAGCAAGCTCAGCGGGTCGTCTTCACGGTCTCGACCGGTCAGGCTTACCCGGATCAGGATGCGCCCGGCGGCGGCTACAAGATCTATCCTGTCATGCTGAAGCTCGAGCCCAGCTTCTTTGTCCATACGGGCGACATTGTCTATTACGACAGGCTGGCCAAGACGCTATCGCTGGCCCGCTGGCATTGGGCCCGTATGTACAGCCTGCCCACCAACGTTGAATTTCATCGTCAGGTTGCCAGCTATTTCATCAAGGACGACCACGATACCTGGATGAACGACTGCTGGCCGGGCATGAAGACGAAATTTATGGGGGATTTCACGTTCGAGCAAGGGCTGGCGGTTTTCTTAGAGCAGGTGCCAATGGGCGAGCGGACCTGGCGGACCTTTCGATGGGGCAAGGACTTGCAGATATGGCTGGTCGAGGGGCGTGATTTTCGCAGTCCCAATACGATGCCTGACGGCCCCGATAAGACCATCTGGGGACAGGAGCAAAAAGAATGGTTTAAGCGGACCGTTCAGGAATCAGACGCCACGTTTCGCATTTTGATCAGCCCGACGCCCCTCGTTGGGCCGGATCGAAGTAACAAACACGACAACCATTCGAATGTAGATTTTGCTCACGAAGGCAATGAGCTGAGGGAGTTTATCTCAAACCAGAAGAATACTTACGTTATCTGTGGAGATCGCCACTGGCAATATGTCTCGGTGGATGCAAAAACAGGGACGCGCGAATATTCATGCGGGCCAGCCAGCGATGAGCACGCCGGCGGCTGGAGCAACGACCAGCGACTTCCCGAGCATCAGTACTTAAATGTGATCGGGGGATTCCTCGCCGTTATCGTTGACCGCCCGGAAGGCAGGCCCACAGTAACGTTTCGACATTACGGCGTCGATGGTGATATTCTCAATGAGGACCGTTTGGCGGCTCGATAGAATAGTCAGGGGTATTCAGGTACCAGACTTAACCGGATCGCGGTCAGGGCCCGATTCTTTTTAGCCAGTCTCCTGCCAAGATCAGCAGGTCGGCTGTATCGGCAATCGCATCATCGTTTAGATCGGCTGATAGCTGAGCACCTGTCTGTGTCCACTGCCGGGCGAAGAAGGCAAAATCGCAAAAATCAACCGTCTCGTCCCTGTTCAGGTCTGTCGTTCTGGGCTGTGGGGGATTGGTGTGTGCATAATATCCCGCTGCCCACCCATGATTGGGATGGATTGTTCCGGTGTTGTTATGGCTCGATGAGTCTTCTGCTGTTGTTCCCTTTCGCTCATCGAAATGCCATAAACCTACCGTATTCCGGATATGCGGAGCTCATCTATGATGACACCCGACTGCTCGAGACAAAGGTCCCGACCTGTCGGGTCGGGAGGATTGATAAGGCCGTTCATCCCGCACTGAACTCCATCTACATATATTAGGCCGTCGTTGCCGCCGGCCGCCCCTGTCCGGCAGCAGGCCACATGGTGCCACTGTCCCGCCGGTATTGTTGCGTCGGTCGCGACCGCTCTTCTATCTCTACGTGAACCCATTGTTCGAAAATACACGTGGTCGCTCGCGTCGATTCCCACGCGATAGCCTCCCACCCCGGGAACCAGTTTGTCCAGGAATATGGACTCTCTGTTATGCTCCATCCTGTACAGCCACATCTCTATTGTCAGTCCGTCACTTGAGTCCAGATCGAGGCTGCTATCGCTGCCAAAGCTGATGCTCCCTGTCGTTGAGTCGAGTTTGACTGCGTATCCGAGACCGCGTGCAAAATTGAAAGTCGCATAATTTGAGTACGCCCCTTCTTCATTTGAGAGGTCCCACGTCTTCACTTTCCAATAATATGTTATGCCCGGCCGTAATGGCACAATGCAGGGATTAGCCGAAGGCGTGCTTGATTCAACTTTTCCCGTATCCCACGCGTTTCCTCTGTCGGTGTTTATGTCTGTCGGATTATCCGCTACGATCACTCTGTATGCGAATTGCCTGTCGCCCAGATCTGCCTCCGTATCGTTGAATATCCAGGTCAGGTTTGGATATCCGACGGGGACGTCACGGGGGTTGGATTGACCGTTGCACAACAGTCTGCTCGGCGCCTCCGGAGCACTGTTGCGCATCAAATCTATACGTACCTGTCCTTGGCTCAGACCGTTCGCGCTTGCCGTTACTGTTGCCGTTCCAGCCGCCAGACCCGCCCGGTACGTTATTTTGGCCGTTCCATTTGTTGTCGTGGCCGGGTTTGCTCCTATTAACCTGCCGGATCCGTTTAGAGCAAATGTTATCTCTTCTTCCGGATTCTTTACGTATAATTCATTTTCTGCATCATACAACCGCGCCTTGATTTCTGTTGTCGCGGCTCCGTTCGCTCCCAGGACTGTTGTATCTGCCGCCACTTCCAGTGACGTAGGTGTCACTTGCCAGCCGGCGATGCGCGCCAACAGCCACCACAATGCGCTGGCGAGCCTGATTTGTCCTGCGTCGTTCGGGTGTCCGCCATCGACAGTGTATCCTGCATAGATGGCCTCATTCCCGAAGTCGTCAAGACATGGGTTGCCTTCCGGATCATGACTTTCTACTGCAGCGACGTCATAAAGCACTTTGCCGTTATCGATGCAGTATTGGCGCAGCGTACGATTAAATTGCTCTCTCTTGTCACCACCATCGCCGGTGTTGTGCAGGGCGGTGGTCAGCCAGACAAACGTTATGCCGGGATAGTCTGCCTCTAATGCCTCCATGGTGTTTCTGTATTGGTTCCATCTCTGCTCCACATTTGTGCCCGGCTGAAAATCTATGTAACAGTATTTCATGAAGGCAACCGTGACACGGGTCCCATAGCCGAGATTGCGAATGTGATTATCAAATCCCAGTATCTTGCTGCCGCCCAACGGCCAGCCGGTATGACAGACGTTGACAATTCCGCTGTTCGTATCAAACCATGCTGCATCTGCATTTTCCTGCCTGTTCATTTGATAACGAAGCGGATTTTCATTAGCAAGGCCTCTCCTACCGGTCATGCCGTTCATAATCGTCCCGCCGACAGAGGCGTGACAAAAGAGAACCTTGAGCTGCCTGGCTTGATCGAGGTAGGTTTGAGGAATGATTGCTTCGAGCGTGCCATCGGGCTTTACCTCAGTGCATGTGTGATCTGCGACTATTTGGCCATAGGCAAGCGTTGTCATACTCAAAAGAGCCAATGCCTGTAACGCAGATATCTTCTTCATACTGCTATTTTACCTTTCGTAAAGTGGTGAACGTCGAATGCGGATTTTGCCCCGCTTCTTCATTCGCTACGCGTAGTAATACAAGTGAGGTTTCCAACCTCCTTTTGGCCGATAATTCGCATGCCAAACCGCTCAGTTACCCAGACCGACCTTGATGATCATTCTACCAAAATCGACTGCTCGATTCAAGCATAACCTGCAAATATCTATCGGTGGTTATGAGTATCTCAAGGTGCAGACTGCTTCAACGGTGAATCATTTCGACATATGCAGATTGGAGTATCCAGTGCCGTTATTTCAACAAGGTGAGCGCGACGGCGCGAACGTCCATAACCTGCTTTCCCGGAACATCCAGCGCCTCAAGAGTTAACTCGCCCCGGCCCTTTTCCAAACGAAAGGCACCCAGGTGAAGCGGCCGAAAATCCTTCACATACGACTCCCCGCCCCGGTTGACGCGATCGAATTGGGCGCCAACCAGCGGAGGATCGTGCGGCTCGGTCAGCTTTCCCTGAATGCGGCTTTGGTTGAAACGCAGCTCAACCGTGGAGCCCACGTTTTCCTTCGCACACGTGTAATAGATCGCGGCCTCGTAATTGCCGCTGCTGGCCACCTCGATGTCCCAGGTAATCTTGTCGTCGGTACTGAGCCAGTTGGTGAAGTAGGAGCAGTTGGGTGCTCCAGCGCTGCGCTTAACGTTGCCGTACGGAACACCGTCCCGCGCAGGAAGTATCGTTGTGGGAAACTCGGCGTAGCCGACCGGGAAGGGCCTATCGTCTTTTGGTGATTCGGATAACACCTCCTGTTTCCACTGTTCAACTGCCTCGGCCAACCGGGCTGCGATCTGAGGATGGTCCTTCGAGACATCGTGGTACTGTCCGGGATCGTTCTTCATATCAAACAGCTTGCCCGTGTGATCGAGCCGATAGCGTTGCGTTCGGACGCTGACCCGACCCCTCTGATGCGAAAAGATCATTCGATCCGGCCAGCGTTTGGCCTGCCCCATAACAAGCGGCTTCAAGCTGATCCCGTCGAGCGGCTTGGCGCCGACGATTGGAATGCCGGCAATATCGGCCAGGGTCGGCAGAAAGTCGATCGCACCGGCGATTTGGGAAATCTTTGTACCCGGCTGGATATGGCCCGGCCATCGAATCACGCAAGGCACACGGACGCCTCCTTCGTCGGTCGAGCCTTTTCGTCCCTTCATCCCGCCATTCCAGCGCCAACTGTTCGGTCCGTTATCGCTGAAATAGATCACGATAGTCTTTTTGGAAAGCTTCAATTCGTCAAGCTTGTGGAGGATGCGCCCGATGTTCCAATCGATATTCTCACACATCGCCAGTGCGCATCGCGTCTTGTCGAGCTGCTCGGCTTGTGGATCGCGGTTGCGCATCTCGATCGGGTGATCTTTGAACTTCTCGTAAAAGCGATCCGGCACTTGAAACGGCGAGTGGGGAGTGTTGTAGGGCAGGTAGCACAAGAAGGGCCGATTCTTGTTTCGCTCCATGAACGCCAGTGCGTGGTCAGTCAGATCGTCAATAATGAACCCTTTTCCCCGAACGATCTGGCCGTTATGTTCGAGCACCGGGTCGAAATACTGGCCCCAGTGGCCCGAGCAGAATCCGTAGAACTCGTCGAACCCGCGGGCGTTCGGATGGTAGGGATATTGCGTGCCGTTGTGCCATTTTCCGAAAGCTGCGGTAGCGTACTCGGCTGCCTTGAACGTATCGCCGATTGTTTTTTCGTCGAGGTTCAATCGTTCTGCCCCGGTTGTCACGCCGTGCACGCCCCCCCGCGGGTGGTACCGCCCCGTCAAAAACTCGGCCCGTGTCGGCGCGCAGACCGAGCAGACAAAAAACCGATCAAATATCGCTCCATCCCGGGCCAGGGAATCGATATGCGGAGTCTTCAAGTTGACGTTCCCGTGGACACTGAGGTCGCCCCAGCCCTGGTCATCAGACAAAATGACCACGAGGTTCGGGCGGTTATCCATCCGCGCCGCTTGCCCGCCGGAAGGAACGGCGGCCGCCAGAATCCCTGCACAGGTACTTTTGAGAAAATCACGGCGAGTCAATTGTGAGTGTTTCATTGTAATTTGTCCTCTTAATCATTTGGCTGTAGTTTGCACGTTCATCATAAAGCCTGGCGCAATGCGGTTCAACAGCTTTTTCGGCCCACTGAATGCGTGTTCATCGTCGTCGGAGTTTTCCCGGCGTCTGGCGATTTGACCCTGACGGCTGTAAGAACAGAAAGGGCCTATGCCAAATCAATCCGTATAGGCCCCTTATTGGCGCGAAATCGCGGGCCGGCGTGGTCGGGTATCAACGCCGGCTACGGCGCTGTGGACAATCCATCATTAAGCCAGCCATCCGCCATGATAGCAAAATCCTTCAGGTCAATCCTGCAATCGCCGTTTACATCGCCACGCAAATCCAGTTGCTCGGTATTAAAGCACCTGGCCGGACACAACCGAATCTGGTCGATGTAAACGTGGTCTCTATCTTGGTCCGCCTCCGACTGAGCGGATTGGGTTCCGTTACCCACGCCAACAGAAACCTTCTTGACGGAGCCTAAATCCACACCGCCATCACTGAACTGCTCGAGGGCGACACTCCACTGGTGCCATTGCTCCGCCTCACATGCATACGTGTATGGGTGCTCGACCTTCCACGCGTGGCCGGCAGAATCCTCCAGCTTCAGATACATCGGCTGCTCAATATAATCACGTTCACCGGAGAACAATAGCGACAAGGCCTTCACGCCGTTAGCCGTCCAATCCTGCGGGCTGCTGAATGTCCGCGTGGCCTCGGTGAAGTAAGGGGGATATTGATTCTGGTACTCGAACCGCATGGACTGGTCGTCGTCTGTAGCGAGAAAGACGTACTCGACCCCGGCCTCGGTGATGTTGTCGACCCATGCAGCCCTTATGCCTGCGTCGTTGGCATACGACTCGAAGTCATCCACGCTCAGGCACTCGACCGTCGTAAAGCTCCAGGTGTAGCCCGTGACGGTGCCCGAAGGACCGACCTGGTCGATGCGCCACTGATAAGTCTGGCCGAATTCAAGAGCGGCGGTATATGTGGTTCCCGCCGGTGCCGGAGCGACCTTCTGCATTTGGCCCGGTTTGCCAAGCCATAGCTCGCGGGAGGTGGCGAATTCCGCCTCGATCCAGCTAAGGGTCACATCCACGGGCAAATCCGTCGCACCGTCAACGGGGCTGGGATTAACCGCCGCCGGACCGTCAGAGATGGACGAGACGGTATCAAAAGTAGCATGGTAGCCAGGCGGCTCATTATCTCGATTCATGCCAAAGACAGCGCTTTGGCCGTTTGGAAAGACTGCATCATGGAAGCCGCCGTTCTCCCAGGGGTCAGTGACGCCCGTGTCGACCAGCGTCGGTGTCCTCGCAAGAAGGGGACCACCCTTGTACTCATAGAGACTGCCCGTAATGTACACTGGGTCCGAGCCCACCACGTCCAGCTCGGCATAGTAGCTCCTGGCATGGCCGATGCCGGGCACCGGCTCCTCATGATAGGTCTTCATAATGTCGGGTTTGTTGTTGAAGATCTTGAAGACTTCGATTCTGAGATGAGCCGGCCCGTCTTGCCAGTGTATGAGCATTACATAGGAGCTGGCCACTACACCCGGGGCCTCGCCGGTTAGCGAGCCATCCGGGTCGATAAAGGATGTCGCCCTTGCCCCCAGGCCATGGTAATTCCGCAGGCCACCTGTGACATTCACCACGGCCCCAACACGCACGTCGGTGAACTCTTCATTTGAGCCGAAGGCTATGCCGAATTGCGAGCCGCCGACGGCAGCCGAGCTTGTCTCATCCAAAGCGAGATAGTCGTTGTCATCAAGGCCGTCCTTGATGGTCGCGCTGAACGTCTTGGTCAGGTCCGGATAGCAGTGGAACTGCCAAGTTGCCAACTCGAATGCCTTGCCGTCAAAGGTTTCCGACCAGTTGGCCCGTGCTGTGCCGCTTGCCAATAGGGTTAATCCGGCCAGGACACCGACGGCTACTAAGCGTATCTGTTTCTCAGACATAATGTTCCTCCTTACCAAGAAGATAAAATGACCGTATTTTGGGTACTTCACTGTGAAGCACGAAGTTCTCGTTGGAATTCTGCGCTTTGGGCAGCAGCTCCTGTATTTGGAAAACCACAACGATCTTATGGATCAGAAGCCCAGAATCCACAGAGTGCACCTGCTATTTTATACCAGATCGGCCATTTCATTTCAAGTCGATTTCTGAGCAAAGGCTCGGCTCGGTTAAACCACTGCCGACTAACACGATATTCGGACGCGGTGGGCTCGCCATGCCGACACCCAGGTAAAAACCAACGTGCGGAGGCTGATTATATGCCACATTCTGCCAAGCGATACTCAACCTGTATTGTGGGTCATGCATCAGCGTATAGAAACGGTGGGTCGTAGGGATTGTCGTTGTATAGATGCGCAGTTCCTTAGCGTCCCTTGTCCTCCACATGACCTCTTCTCTCCAGTCGCCAAAAAGGTCCGCACTGATAGCAGGCGTCGCTTTGGATCCATTGTTTGAGGTACAATCTTCGGCGGTGAACAATCTACCGCTGCCATATTTATCTATCCGATTTCTATCGAGGAGTTCACGGAGCAGATCCCCATCCCACCAGCACAAGAAATTGGCTGACGAAGGATTGCCGCCGATCCTTTCGCCCTTGCAGCTAAATAGTCCGCCGGAGCCGCCCCAGCACTCAGCGCCCAAGTGGTTGGGATCAATGTCGGCGGCGACGCCTCTGCCTACGTCTGTTCCCTTGTCCTTGCCCCATAGGATTTCTCCGGTTGCGGCGTCAAATAGTGCCGCACCGAAACCGTTTTCGTAGCCTTTGACAGGTACTTCATTTTCGTGGATGCCCCACACTTCAAGGCCCGGTCGGGTCGGATCCAAGTCGCTTACATGCAATGCATCTCCATGTCTTAGTCCGGTGGAGAACAAGCCCGTTCCATCATCATCCACTACCATGGCCCCGTAAACAATTTCGTCTTTGCCGTCTGCATCGACGTCGGCAACCGCCACACTATGATTGCCCTGCCCCGAATAATCCTCCAACCCAGGTTTGGCTGAATCGAAGACCCAGCGCGAGGTCAGTTTGCCGTCTCTCCAGTCCCAGGCCGCCAGCACGGACCTTCCATAGTATCCGCGACACATCACGACGGTCGGCCTGACCCCATCAAGGTATGCCACACACGCCAGAAACCGGTCCGCCCTGTTGCCATTTCTGTCATTGCCGCCGTTGCCGCCGACACCGCCCCAACCGCCGACGTCGCCCCTAGGTGGAATATAGTCGGTTGTGGCAACTGCGGCACCGGTCTGCCCGTCGAAGATGGTAAAAAACTCCGGACCATCAAGTATTTTTCCGTCCCTATTGATCCAGTTCGCATTGGCGTCGCCGATGACTTTGCCGATTCCGTCGATCGTTCCATCCGCCGTTTTACAGGCAATCTCGGCCTTGCCGTCTCCATCAAGATCATAGACCATAAATTGGGTATAGTGGGGGCCTTCACGGATGTTCTTGCCTAAATTTATCCTCCACAAGAAAGTACCATCCAGTTTGTAGGCTTCAAGTAGTGGTTCATCCGTATTCCCGGCTCGCGCGTTGTCTGCCCCTCTGCCCGCTTGGTGTAATACGATATCGTACACCCCGTCACCATCCAGATCCCCGACAGAGGCATCGTTGGGTCTGTAGCCCTCAGGCGTCTGAAGCCGAACGGAGAGGTAATTCCGGTCCCACACGTTTGCGGGTGCAGAAGGCTTGCCCTCCGAACCATTAATGACAGCACGGACCGTGTAGCTGGCACTTGTACTGCCGCTATTGTCTACGAAGTTGGTGGATTTCGTTATCGGCTGACTGTTAATACGGGTATTACCTCTGTAAACGTTGAAGGCGGTGCTGTCGGGCTCGGTCCCCAGCATGCGCCACCCTACATATACCTTGCCATCACCCTGGTCAACCGCAACTACTCCGCGGCTCAGATGCTCCATCTGCCGCTGCGCATCTGCCGAGCGTGTGAGAAAAAGTATCAGCCCGATTGCGACAACCACTATGATCTTAGTTGTTGGCTTCATTGTACTTTTTCTCCTTCTTGTTCATTCATACCAGAAAAATTTTCACCCAACATTCTGCATTTGACACTTTTAGAAACACTTTTCGCCCTTCGACTTGCGTTGTATAGTATCAACATCCTCCTCGAATTGCAGCAATCTGAAGCCTGTTTTCACAGATTGCTGCTGACTC
>SMTZ1_10008522_pt1 | contig 10246 bp, 10 predicted proteins | sample DeeMarSWOR136_30_FD_25667 | JGI IMG/M metagenome (IMG submission 25667) | reverse complement strand
TGGCGAGACCAATTCTGTTGCTCAAGGAACATAGTGGCCTACGGCAGGACGCTTGTTGTCCCTGCTGGCGGCTCGGCCGTTTGTCTGGAGGACAAGGGAGGTCATGCCGAGGTTGGCGGAATGGCGACCGTACCTTCATATGCCGGTTCGGAGAAACCATCCACGTTCGGGCTGAGTATAGGCGAAGATGGCCGGGTGTATCGGCAGTGGCATCGGCGGGACAACACAGGCAGAGTCGAGATCATCCCGCTTCCTGACAGCGAAGCGAAAATAGAATATGTCCCCGGAACGCTTACTGAGATACATCGACCGGGCCTGCTGAGCTTCTGCTCGGTGAGCCTCCGCGGCGAGGATGTGTACCGATGCCGCCCGGAAGAGGGTTTTGGATTCTGCAAACATACCGGCGGCCAGGAGCAACCTCTGCATCTCGGAGGCTATCCGTCCATTACTCCGCCGATTCTGCTTCGCGATACCGGGGTATATGGCGGTCTGGACGGTAATCTTTATGTTGCCCCCCTGTCCGGAAGCGGCAAAGTGTGGTCGTTTAAGACTGCTTTCGGGAAAGCCATCTCCGCTCCGGTAGCTGTCTGCGATGGCCGGATTTACTTCGGTTGCGAGGATGGGTATCTTTACGTCTTGGGGCCGGAAGGCAAAGCACCGCTGCCCTCCAAAGACCTTGGACTGTCGAAGATCAGAAGCCCATTGACAAGCGAGCTTTCCGGCTCGGAGTTCGACTGGTTCACCAACTTCGGCAACCCGGCAAGTACGAATGCAAATGATCAGGGTGCAAAACCTCCTTTCAAAATCAAATGGATTCGACGCTATGAGGGCACCTTCAAGCACATTCCCGTCTGTGGTGGCGGGCGGATGTACACGCATACCGCCGAGGGCCAGATTTTCGCTGTTGAGCAGGAAACGGGCAGGCTGTTATGGCGGCGGTACTGGCCCGGGGTGCACGTGTCCTTTACTGGCCCAATCTACCATAAAGAACGTCTGTTGGTCCCGCAGGCAGGGATGAAAAGATCCAGTATGCGCTGCCTGGATGCGGCAACGGGAGAGTTGCTGTGGGAGGCTCCTTTTACCGGCTCACCAAGCTGGAGCCGGCAGCAGCCACCGGTCATACATAAGAACCTCGCTATTTATGTCTATGGGTCGGGCCAATATGCACCACAAGGCACGGAAAAGGCTTATGTCCATAAAGGTGAACCGGTAAAGGCGCCTGGCGGGGTCGAGATAATGAGCTGGATTTACAGCCACAACAATCCTTACTACCCCAAAGATAATAAGCCCTTTGTGCGGGCATGGGACATCGACACCGGAAAAGAGGTCTGGACAGTAGATTTCTCACAGTTCGGCTCCGGCGGTAACGATTCCGGCTTGTGTCTGATGGGGGACAGGCTTTATTATTCGACCTTTTTTGGATATGCTTCGAGAACAAAGGATGGTCAGCCTAAGGCAAAAGGTCTGACAGCAGCTATTGAACCGATGACCGGACAAGTCATTTGGCTGACGACAAAGTATTACGTTACTGCCGGCTGCACGATTTCGGCAGAAGACGGCCGTTTATATCTTGGCGGGTACAACGCACCGGCTGAAAAAACCCAAGACCGCCATGTCTGGTGTCTGGACGCCGAGAACGGAGCATTGGTCTGGCGGTCAGAGCCGATCGCCAAAGCCGTCAATGTCGTGACGGTGGGGCGGGATTTTCTCTTCACACATGCTTCTACGGGCAAGCCGAGCTATCTGATAGACAAGGATACGGGGAAAATTTTGTCCGTCTTCGACAGACGATACGCGTGCACGCGATTCACTTTGTCGGAGCCTTACATAATCGGTGCCAACATGGATATGATTGACGGTTCGGATAACAACAGGCTTGTGTCTTCCGGGCCATGTGTGGACGTACGGGAATGCGTGGGCGCGGTGGTGTCAAACGGCCGCATTTTCTATACCTCACAGGGAAGCGGCCTGCAGGTCTCACAGGTTTTTGGGGCGGAGGCCAAATCGTTTGCTGCCCCGTGGGAGGCAACGTCTCGCTGAGGGGCCGCTCGGCGATAGAGATGTTGGGCGCCGGTGAGCCGAATTGTCTGTCTACTGGCAAATCGCGTGTGCGAACGGTTGGCGGCCCGACAGGGCAAAGCTCATAAATGCCAAGGCGAACGCATCGCCCGGCTGAGCATACGGTTGGCCGGCGCATCATCGATAATCCGTTCACTTTTTGGGTCCCAGCGAATCTTGCGACCGAGGATCATGGCTACGTTGGCCAGGTGGGCTACTGCAGCAGACCTGTGGCCCACCTCGACGGGCGCAATCGTCTGTCCGCGCGTCTTGACACAGTCCAGGAAATCGCGCCGATGTCCCTGACGATGATCACCTGATGGCCTGGCCAGGTGCACTTCCTCGGGGCCAATCTTCTCCTTGAGCAAGCTTTTCGGATTGGCGTCAAGGCCGGCGCGTGTCACGTGCACCCAGCCCTTGTCTCCTACGAATCGGACGCCTTGAGCATAATGATTGTTGCTTCCAACGGACATGGTCAGACCGTTGTCGTACTTGCACCTGAAGTCATAGTCTGTAGCGGCATTCCACAGTCCATCGTTGCAGAATACACCCTTGCCTTCCACCTCAATCGGTCCGGTGTCGTCGCAATTCATGCCCCAATGCGCGATGTCAATATGATGTGCACCCCAGTCGCTCACCTGGCCGCCGGAATAATCCATAATCCAGCGGAAGTTCCAGTGGCAGCGTTTTTCGGTGTAAGGCGCCCAGGGCGCAGGGCCCAGCCACATCTCGTAGTCAAAACCCTCGGGAATCGGCATAACCGGCTGAGGATCGATTCGATTGACGGCCGGCTGGCCACCGGGCGGTTTGTACCCTCCGCCGATCCCAACCTCGACTTTCTGCAATTCGCCGATGCGTTTGTTGCGGACCAGCTCGCACGCAAAGCGAAAGTGCTCTGTTGATCGCTGCCAACTGCCGGTTTGCCAAACACACTTGTAACGATGCGCCGCTTCGATCATGGCCCTGCCTTCCGGGATTGTCAGCGCCAGCGGTTTTTCACCGTAAATATCCTTGCCGGCGCGCATACCCATGATGGCGGGGATAGAATGCCAATGGTCCGGTACCGAAATGCAGAGTGTGTCAATGTCATCGCGGGCAATCAGGTCACGAAAGTCATTGTGTTGGGCACAGTCCTGGCTCCCATACTGTTTGTTTATCTCTTGCACTGCGGCGATTCGCCGGCCGGCGTCGACGTCGCAGACAGCGATAATTCGACAGTCGTCCTCCTGCAGGAAGCCTTTAACGTGGCGCATCCCCATACTGCCCAGACCGACCAGGCCCATTGTTATTTGATTACTTGGCGCCGGCCGGCCGCTCTTACCGAGCGCCGAGGGGCAGGCAACATATGGTATGGCAGCGGCTGCAACTGAACTCTGCAAAAAAGTGCGTCGCGTAATTGCCTTGCGCTTTGGGTCCATTGCTGATCTCCTGACTAAAGTGCAATATGCCAAACATCTCACTTTGCCAATGCTGAGCAGTCCTCTACAATTGGCCGGCATGGCCAAAGCCGTCAAGCCTGCTTCGATTGCCGGGCTGACATACGAGCCTCAATCAACATCTTGATCCATACGCCGACATAATGCCCGTGGTCGTGGTAAGTCCTGCCGCTGACCAGATTGCCGTCCACGACACACGGCTCGTTTACAAAGGTGCCCCCACAGACTTCGAGGTCGAATTTGCATTTGGGTACGGTGGCCATGCGTCGGCCTTTTACACAGCCTGCACAAGCCAGTATCTCGACACCGTGACAAACGCAGGCAATGGGCTTATTCGCGTCGAAGAAATGGCGAGTGATGCGGATGAGATCCTCATCATAGCGAATATATTCGGGAGCGCGCCCACCGGAAAAGAAAATGCCTGCGTATTCCTGGGCATTCACATCACGAAAGGCAATCTGGGCCTCAATCGTATAACCCTCAAACTCGCGAGTGACGTTGCCGTCCCAGTCCGGAGGGATCTCGTGCAGGACCATGTGATAACGCCGCTTCTCCGGCCCTGCGACCACAGGTTCAAAACCATCTTCCTGCAGGCGGTAATAGGGATACAGCGTATCAACAGTTTCGGTCGCCTCGCCCACGATAATGAGCACTTTATTCATGTTTCAGTCCTTTTCTGTCTCTATCGGCTAATGATCCACCATCGGCGGTCAGCGATGTTCATTCGTACAACAAGGTAATAACATTTGAGGCTTTTTGTCAATCTTTCATCCTCGGCTTAGTGAGGTGATCTCGAATTGCCGCAGTGAAATGGACGTCATCGGTCAGCGCCGATATGGGTGGATTTCTGCGGTTTTGTCTGTTTCCATCGATGTGTCGGAAGGGTATAATGCGGGCTCGAAAGTTAAGAGAAGGTCAATATGTTGCCGGGGCAGTTTGCTCATGGAAATCCCTGCAAGTGCAACGTTATGTGGAGGATTAGACAATGCTTTATTTTGTTGACGCTACAAAACGGTCGCTGAGGAAGTTGACAGGCCGCGGTACTCTGCAGATCAAAGTTGTCAACCTGCTCATTCTTGTAGCGACCACTTGGCTGTGTGCCAGCCAAATCCGGGCCGCATCTTCTGGGGGCGATGGCTCGCTCACGCCGCTCAACCGATTTCCTCGCATGGTTCAGGAGTATTTCGTGAAATCTGTACAGCGCGTCGAAGAACGGGCAAATCAACGACGGGCCGCCCTGAAGACTCGGGCCGACGCCGAAGCATATGTCCGTGAGGTTCGTGAGAAGATACAGCGGAGCTTTGGACCCTGGCCGCAGAAGACGCCGCTCAAGCCGCGCACTACCGGCGTCATCGAGCGGGATGTCTACAGGATAGAGAGGATCATCTTTGAGAGTCGTCCCGATTTTCTTGTTACCGCCAACTTGTACGTCCCCAAAGGGCGAACGTTTCCACTGCCCGGCGTCGTGGGAACTTGCGGTCATTCATCAAACGGCAAAGCGGCCGAAGCGTACCAAGCCTTTGCGCAGGGTCTGGCACGACAGGGCTACGTGGTGTTGATTTACGATCCCATCGGACAAGGCGAGCGCTTGCAGTACCCGGGGGAAGATTTGAAATCGAGGATTGGTATCGGTGTCCGGGAGCATCTGTACGCCGGCAATCAGCAATTTCTGGTGGGCGAGTTCTTTGGCTCCTGGCGGGCGTGGGACGGTATCCGCGCGCTGGACTATCTGATGAGCCGTGAAGAAGTCGATCCGAAACAAGTCGGCGTCACGGGGAACTCCGGCGGAGGAACAATGACAACCTGGTTGTGTGGCGTAGAAAGCCGCTGGACAATGGCTGCTCCGAGCTGCTTCGTGATCACGTTCCGCCGTAACCTGGAAAACGAGCTTCCCGCCGACACCGAGCAGTGTCCACCGCAGGCGCTGGCCCTCGGACTGGACCACAGTGATTTTCTGGCTGCGATGGCGCCTAAGCCAGTTATTATTCTGGCAAAGGAAAAAGACTACTTCGATGCCCGCGGCGCCGAAGAGGCCTACCAGCGGCTCAGCGATCTATACAAGCTGTTGGGAGCCGAAAAGAACATCGGACTCTTTATTGGTCCGGGCTACCACGGTTACTCCCAGGAAAGCCGTGAAGCTATGTATCGCTGGTTCAATCGTACCACCGGCATCTCTGACGCAAAGAGCGAGCCGGAACTGGTCATCGAGAAAGATGAGACACTTTGGTGCGCTCCGGGCGGGCAAGTCTGCGAGTTGAATTCGCGGCCGGTTTACTCATTTACAGAGGCCAAGTCACAGGAGCTGGCACACAAGCGCCGAAGCAACCTTTCTGTGCCGGAGCTCAAGCGGCGTATCATGAGCGCGCTGCGGCTCAGAGAGTTGGTTGCGTTGCGGGCTGACAAGGCGGCTCCCGAGTATCGCATCCTTCGCGATTGGCGCTCACGTGGATTCCCGAAGCGGTATTGGACTACATATGCTGTGGAGACCGAGCCGGGCATCCATGCGATCGTGTATCGCCTTTCCGACGAGCGTTTGATGTCGCGCCCCCCCAAGGGGCAAAGGCGAGCCATCTTGTATATCTCGCATCACTCCAGCGACGCCGAGCTACGGCAAGAGCCGCTGATCGCCGATTTGATCGAAGCAGAGCCTGATTCGGCCGTCTATACGTGTGATGTGAGGGGCATTGGAGAATCGCGGCCGGACACATGTAACCAGAATTCGTTCCTTGACGCCTATGGTAGCGACTACTTCTATGCCATTCACTCCATTATGCTCGGTAGGCCATACGTGGGGCAAAAGACTCTTGACGTGCTCAGGGTGCTCCAGTGGCTCAGGAGCCACGGCCACGATGAGGTTCATCTGGTGGCTAAGGGGTGGGGCGCGCCGCCGGCCACATTCGCGGCCGTCCTGTCGGACCCGGTCAAACAGGTTACACTGAAAAACGCCCTGACCTCATATTCCGACATCGCCGAGTCACAGACTTATGCCTGGCCGCTTTCAACACTTGTACCGGGTATCTTGAAGTCGTTTGACCTGCCGGATTGCTACATGGCTCTGCGGGAAAAGAAGCTAAAGCAAATTGACCCCTGGGGAGCAAATGGTGCAAAAAATGCCCAGTCACGTGTCGCTAATTAATAACCGTGGCCCAGCGGCTGGGGCCAGAATATCAGGTGAAGGTGAGATAATGATCGGTCAAAGGCTTAAGCAAGTTCAATTCTGCCTGGTTCTGGCTTGTATCGTGCTTCTTTCGATTTGCTCGGCATTACACGGGGCACAGGATCGCAAGAGGCTTGCGAAAACTCACATCCCTGAATTCGAGAAGATACTCAAAAAGAATATTGCCTCCTTCTGATATGACAGAAGTCCGGACCGCGAGAATGGCGGGTACACGATCGACTTTGGGCCGAAAGGTGATAAAGCCAATCCTTGGAAAGCGGGTTACCACAATGGCCGAGCGATGATGGAATGTCTGGAAATATTGAAGCAGTGGAGAAAACAGCAAGGGTGAGAAAAACGCTGACCGGGCTGAAAGAAAAGCCCCTGCTGGAATGCGCCCTGTCAATTTGCCAAGGCAGGGAACTTTCGAAGGGATGTTTGTTAGAATCAGGTTGTTCGAAAACGGGATTCCGTGTACCGATTAGCCCTTTCGTCGGTCATCGTTTTACAGTACACTTTTAGGTCGAAAGGTGTCGATACGAGTAGGGTGATAGCATTGTCGTTTACCATTGGTTGCTGAAGAGCCGATATGGTTGGACCGGTACGGTGGAGTCAGACAAATAGAGCGACTGGGAGTATATTTTGAACAAGAGAGAGGTAGCATTCATTGGACTATGGTTGCCGTCTTATACCGTAAGTACCATAGCCTTGCTGATATTGGTATCATTCGCCAGTTGCACTATCAGCGCCATGCTTCTCATAGATAAGCTCATATTATTTGCAATAGGATCATCGCCGGTTGTGTTTACCTCGGGGGCGATCGTTTGCGCTATTGCTTTAGTCAAACGCAAGAACACGATAACGGCCCTCGTGGGCGTTGTACTGAATATCGTATTGTTAGCGGCCCTGCTGTATTTCTTTGCCGATCCTTTTCTGACGGAGCTTAGAATCCTGAACTGACGGTGCAGCACCTATGAGCAGCATGCAAAAAGACGAATCTTCAAGGCTGAGACAACCTCGGCGCGTGCTTTGGGTGTTTCTACTGATTATAGCGGCCCTCGGGTCCTACGTGGCGTTTTCTTCGGCTCATGGGAATTTTCGAGAGGTCGTTCCACAAAAGGTCTATCGTTCGGGCCAGCCTTCAGCCAGACAGCTCAGACAATGGTCCAAGCGGCATGGACTCAAAACGGTAATAAACCTGCGAGGACAAGAGGCAAAGCCTGCCAAGGACGAACAGGCAGTCGCAGAGGAACTGGGCCTGAGAATGATTTCCATCTGTCTGAGCTCGCACAGACTGTCGGCCAAGTATTTGCTGATCGAGTTGATGGAGACTCTTGAAACCGTTGAGGTACCTGTGCTCATACATTGTCACTCGGGCATTGACAGGGCCGGCACTGCCAGCGCGCTGGCAGCCATGGCGATAGGCAAGGTGCACTACGACAAAGCAAAGTGGCAGGCCTATGTTGCGCCGGGACCGTGGAAACGCAGGAGGTACGTGAATCGGAACTACTTTCAAGACTACTATCATATCAGCGACGTATTCAGGCTCTACGAGAGTTACTGCAAACACAATGGTCTGGAGACAAACAATTGGCAACAACTGAAGCAATGGGTGATGACTACGAAATCCCTACCTGAGGAGGAGCCTCTGTGACTGACATTGGTCTCGGCGAGACGCCAGTCGCCAACAAGGTACGGGTAGAGGAAGTATTCTTTCGGGCTTCCCGGACGGTAGGTGGCATTGTCGGTTTTTCGTGCAGAGCCACATTTAAGCTAATGGAAGTGTTTCTCGGAGATGGAAAGCTGAAGGGACGTTTGAACGATCGAGACAGGAAATGGCGCGAATTATGCGGCCGTTTCTGAGAACAGGTTCTGTAAGTGTTCCTCAAGACGCACCTGATATTGTATTGGTAACAAAGGTCGGCAGTATAGCTGGGCAAAGATATGCGAGAAAAGCCAGTCTGTACGGATAGAAGTCATGGATGAATCATACGTTTCCAGTCCGGTAGGAGTCTTAACGGTTCTTTGTGGGGTCGGAGCCTTTTTCTTTTTCCTTGAAGAACGCACCAAGTGGAAGCTCTTTGACTATTTTCCGCCATTGATCTTTATCTACGCCATACCCGCTGTGATGTCAAACACCGGCATATTAACCAAAACTTCGGAAGTATACGATTGGCTAAGTTCAACCGTATTGCCGATGTTTCTTGTCATAATGCTCCTAAAGGTGGATGTGGTATCCACGGTCAGAGTAATGGGCAGAGGGATCTTCGTGATGCTTTTCGGCACAGCCGGCGTAGTGCTCGGTGCCCCTATCGCATTTCTACTCGTTCAGAACAAATTGCCTGAAGATACATGGAAGGCTTTCGGCACACTGGCCGGTAGCTGGATTGGTGGTACAGGCAATATGGCGGCGGTTGCTGAAGGGCTTAAGACGAGCGGACAGGGATTCGGACTTGCAGTGCTTGGTGATAATCTCGTCTATATCGTATGGCTGCCGATTCTACTGGGATCGAAGAACTTCTCTAAGTTTTTCAATCGTCTCATGCGAGTGGACAGCAAGCGAATCCAGATGCTTGAAATGGCACAGGCTGGAGCGGATGACCAGCAGCAAAGCGTTAGAATGAGGCATTTTCTCTACCTTCTTGTGCTGGGTTTTGTTTGTACGTGGGCCGCGGGAATTCTCTCAGTCAGACTCCCTGAGCTTAAGCCAGTCTTAACTGCTTCAAGCTGGAAGATTCTTTTGATCACAACAATGGGCCTTTTGCTTTCATTGACCCCGGCAAGGCGCATTCCCGCAAGCCATGAACTTGCAATGGCTCTTGTCTATATCTTTGTCGCCAATATGGGGGCCAGAGCCGATGTGTCCGGACTGACAGGTTCCGCTGGATGGTTCATCCTGGGGTGCTATGTCTGGATCGCTATGCACGGGGCTTTTTGTGTACTTGGCGCGTATCTATTGAGAGTGGACGTCCATTCTACCGCCATTGCCAGTGCCGCAAACATCGGCGGGGCCGCAAGCGCCCCCGTCGTTGCCTCTCATCACAACCAAAAACTCGTGCCAGCGAGTATATTGATGGCTCTCATGGGCTATGCGGTCGGGAACTACGGGGCATTTCTCGCGGCTTGGCTGTGTTACACATTGACTGGTTAAAGGGCGAGCTCGCAAACAGGGCAGGAGTCCAAGGCAGCCGCCAGCCTGCCGGATTTGTCTTTACCGGACAGCTACAAGGCGCACTGTCATAGCAACAATTCTTGAAATACCAAGCCCTCTTGATAGAATGTTGTGGTATGGAATACAAAATGACTGAGGACTAAAGAAAAGGCATGGGAGACACTGACAAGCGGGAAAATGAGGTCAAAGCAATGCGAAACCACTTTCTGGCTGTTATGTTGTTGTTCACAAGCGTGACGGCTCACAGGGTATTTGCCAAGAGCATTAAACTTGGGCTGGCACAGACCGTTATTGAGAACACGCTCAACAAGAACCGTGACAAGCTTCTTGGTTTCATCGGCCGGGCGAAGACCGAAGGGTGCCAGGTTGTGATTTTTCCCGAAGGTGCTCTCTACTGGCCTGAGATAGCAGCGGGTGACTCAG
>SMTZ1_10008521_pt1 | contig 10247 bp, 9 predicted proteins | sample DeeMarSWOR136_30_FD_25667 | JGI IMG/M metagenome (IMG submission 25667) | reverse complement strand
CATTGGAGAATACTAGAGGAAGTTCCACGTTTTCTACAGCTGTTAACGCATTGATCAGGTTAAAAGACTGGAAAACGAATCCTATGTACTTTCTCCGGAACAAGGCCAGTTTGTTCTCATTCATTTTGGTCAAATCTTCACCTTTGACATACACTTTTCCACATGTAGGTCTCATTAGACCACCTACTAGATTTAATAACGTGGATTTTCCTGAACCACTCGTGCCCACTATGGAGACGAATTCTCCTTCTTCCATGTTGAAGGTTATACCTCTCAATGCATCCACTGTGATATCACCCATCTGGAACTGCATTTCCAGGGTCTCTGTTTGAACTGCAAGCATCACATTCCTCCTACGAGCCGGGCTCCAACAGATGCCAACACCAGCTGTATGACCCAGTAACCTATGTAGGGTACTAACACTGCAACTGCAGCTTTCTTGTTACTGAGGTTGTACTGCTCTCTCACTGCAATAACCATCAAAGGGAGTGCACACAACACAAATATGTTGAAGTACTCTCGAACAAAATCTACCAGTATGTCTGGATTTTGCAGCTGATACCAATATTCTTCGTACGAGGGCAGCTGGTAGGTCAGTCCTTTATATAAATCAAGGATTCCTTTGCCAATAAATGGTATATACGTATACGCTATTAAATGGACAGTAGAAAATAGTTCTGCAGGTTCTCCACCTAAAACCCGTGCAGCCAAATGAAATACTGCAGATTTTAAAATCCAGAATACTAAAACGAAGATAATACCAAAGACAAGGCTGATAGCCCCAATGAATCCCTGAATGTTTTCCATAGCTTCAAGCTGTTCATCTGTCAGGGTTCCTATCTCTTCCATGTATCTCTCTGTGTACGGTTGTGACTTCTGCTGAATGAACCTGTTTCCTGCTACAGATAGTAACCCCGGTATGAGCACGATCAGTAGCGCGATGATCCATTTTCTTTCAGTTTTCAGCTCCTGGAACTTCTGTCCTATCATGTTGTCACCTCCTACATTTCTCTGCTGAAGGCTGTCACTGCCACAGCCGTCATAAGTATAGCGAACCCTACCATAAAAAGGATATCGGTTGTCAGCGCGTATTCATGGACGCCAATGATGACCCCTCGCAGCGCATCTACCGCGTAAGTTAACGGGTTGACTGAAACCAACGTTTTCAACCAACCAGGGAGCCCCTGCATGGGGAAGAATGCACCACTCAACAAGAACATGGGCATGATCAAAAAGTTCATAATCAAGTTGAACCCTTCAAAAGACTCCATGCGGGACGCTATCAACAATCCCAGAGAGGTCAAAGCAAAGGAAGTCAAAAATATGAGGAACAAAACCTCTACAATTATTACTGGTGTGAGGTGAACATCTACCAGTGGGGATAATGCCAGAATGATTCCTCCCTGGATCATGGATTGAAAACATCCCGATAATGTCTTACCCACTGCTACAGAGGTTCTCGACACTGGTGCTACTAATATCTCCCGTAAGAACCCGAACTGGCGGTCCCAGATTATAGAGACTGCTGAAAAAACACTGGTGAACAAAACAGTCATGCCAATGATACCTGGAAATAAAAACTGGGTGTATGTACCTGATTCTGCTCTAAATATGGTGTTGAATCCTGTCCCCATGATTACCAGCCACAAAGCAGGCCTGGCTACAGAGCCTATGACCTGGGACTTCTCTCTGAAGAACCGTCTGATGTCCCGCATACAAATCACGTAAACAGCTTTCCAGAACATTTCAATGCCCCCTCATTCTCATGTGTGATCTCATTTTATCTCTGGCTGAAGCTTCTTCTTTCCGGATTTCACGGCCAGTCAACTTCAAGAATACATCATCCAAAGTGGGTCTTCTCAAATTGATAGCATTGATCTTGGTGGAAAAAGAGGAGATAAACTGGGGGATGAATTCCTCCCCGTTTTCAATTTCCAAGTGGATTCCCTTTTCATCTCTGCGCACGTGGAGGTTGTAGCGTTCACCAATTTCTTGCACTGCTTTCTCATCGTCTGTAGTTTTCAAGGTGATGACATCGCCTCCCACTAATCTTTTCAGCTCTTCAGGAGTGTCAGAGGCCACGATTTTACCGTAGTCGATGATAGCAATCCGATCACAGTTTTCAGCTTCATCCATGTAGTGCGTGGTCATAAATATGGTGATTTCCTGCTCGTCCCGTAAAGAGTGGATGTAGTTCCAGATGTGACTTCTGGTCTGGGGGTCTAACCCGAGAGTAGGTTCATCTAAAAAGAGAATCCTGGGTTGGTGGAGTAACCCTCTGGCAATTTCTAGCCGTCTCTTCATGCCTCCAGAAAAGGTTTTCACCTGGTCTTTCCTCCTGTCCCATAAGTCTACCATTTCTAACAACTCTTTTTTTCTCTCTTCTCTCGTAGGTTTGGGAATATTGTAGATCATCCCGTGGAAATCCAGGTTCTCTGTTGCAGTCAGCCGGTCATCTAGTGAGGGGTCCTGGAAGATTAACCCAATAGATCTTCTCACATTGTAGGGGTCTTTTGAAACATCATATCCATTGATAGAGGCTTCTCCTGAAGTGGGCTTCATCAATGTACACAACACGTTAATAGTGGTGGTCTTTCCTGCCCCATTGGGGCCTAAAAAGCCGAAGATTTCACCTTTTTCCACAGAAAAGGTCACCCCATCTACTGCTTTGATATCATCAAAGTGCTTGCACAAATCCTTGGCAACAATCATGATAATTCCTCCAGAGCTTTTTGGAGCACTTTTTTGGCTTTTTCTTTGTCAGGCGATTCCATGACTTTTCTCATCAACGTATGGAAGAGTTCTGCAACTTCTAATTCTTCGGAAGGAAGAAATGTTCCAAAGAATAACTTCCTAAAGGTATCAAAACGTTTCTGTGTCTCTTTATATTTTTCTTTGACAGTTTCAAGTTCTTTTTGTCCTTTTTCAGTTATTCTGTAGATTTTTTTCGAACGTTCTCCTATTTCCTGGATTTCAATTAATCCTTTCTCTTCCATTTCATCTAAGAGGGGATATATCAACCCCTTTGAGGGCACCCATTTTCCATCAGTTTTTCCTTCAATATCTTTTAGAAGATCGTACCCTGCCTGCGGGGTTGAAGCTATGGCTCGCAGTGCATACAATTCCAGAAATTTTCTTTCCTTTCCTACAGATGCTGTGCTCCAAAGGGTCATATCTGAACAGTTCAAAAATGAACTATATAAAGGTTTCTGTGATAGATGGTACAGTAATAGTGAGGCAGCAAAGGTATCTGGGGGATTGTTCAATTATGAGAACCTATGATTTTTCCGATTCTCAGAAAAAAGGTGTTTCGGAATTATCCACCGAATTTTGAAGATTCCTGGAGTTAGTTTAACGTATTTTTGCTGAAAATGAAGCAGCCAATATCAAAAGATACAGGTTTTGAAAAGACAGAACACCAAGAGTGTGGACACAATTTTTCCTGTTTTTATGAGATCAAAACCATGTATAAAAAAATAAAAGTAAAATTTACTTTTTCCACTTCTCTTCCACTCGTGCCTTATCGATACGAGGGAATCGCTCACCAAACTCCTCAGAGAAGACCATCCATTCAATAGGCTTTCTGTCATCATCTTTGGGGGATGCAACTGCTTCAGCAGAAAACCCAATAGGCATTACTGTTATCACTGTGTGGTCTGAAGGTACTCCCAAGATCTCGTTCACCTTGTCTCGCTCAATTGAGACCCAGCCAGTTCCCACACCATTTTCCCAGGCAGAAAGCATGATATGGGTTGCAACAACAGCCCCTGCGTACTTGTTTTCTTCAATTTCATTGTACCAGTGAAATCCTTCTATGTGGGAAACAACTACTGCAACAGCCATGGGAGCATCCAGGAGATGAGCTCCGTACTTGGCGTGTTCTCTGAGCTTTTTGAGGGTTTCTTTATCTCTTATGATGATGAATTGCCACGGCTGGCTGTTTACAGGACTGGGAGCCCATTTTGCAGTTTCCAAAATGTCGAGCAGCACTTCATCGGGTACAGGTTCATCTTTGAATTTTCTTACAGTTCTTCTCGTTTTTATTGCTTCTTTAACATCCATTAGAGCACCTCCTGCTCTTTTCAGAGGTTTCATGCAAAGGCATGCGTTAGTAATTGAGCGTTATCACATATAAATATATGCACTATTGATTGGAGAGATTTGCTGAAAAAAAGGTTGATTCTATTAATGGTTTGCAGTAGTCTCTTGGATATTAAAAAGCTGGAGATGTTTTGAGAAAGAAAGGTTCACACGCAGGTATGTCAGGTGCTTACAGCTTTTTCTCTAGACTTTCTCACCTCATAGATTATCAGAATTCCTAACACAGCAAAGAATACTCTATTGAAATGAGGCAGCCCCTGATTACGAAGAATATGGTATTCTCCAGGTATATTGGTTAATTATTTCTATTGTACTGTACCCCATGAGAAATCCTCCCAGCAGTAAGAAGAACCCTGCGAACGTATATATCCAGAGCCTTTCTTGTACATCCTGGAGGTTCATACATTTTGGTTGAGAAGGAGCAATTATAAAGGTCCGTTCTCTGTTCTTTGATAGTCTGGTAGTTATTTTCTCTCAGATGAAGAAAAGCAGGGCACTGTTCCGTTCTCTGTTCTTTGATAGTCTGGTAGTGGGCAGATTTTCCTCCCGAAAAATTCATATACCTCCAGTGGTTAGAATAAATTGCAGCACGTACAACCCTGCAAGTGGAGAGGCTGGTAGAATGAAAAGTGTAGTTGCAATAGCAGAAAGTGATGACAAAATAGAGGCTTTAGATAACGTGATAGAGAAATCTGCATTTTTTGAGGATTTAAAAGGAGCTGCAGAGAAGACTGGAAAGAGCAAAGAAGATTTCTTAATTGCTGTAAAACCCAACATCATGATGATATACCACCGGGAACATCTGCATGTTGGGACAGACCCTGAGCTTGCAGAGCATTTAGTAAAGAGGATGAGAGAAGAAGGATATACGAATATAACACTTGTTGAATCGCAAAATCTGTACACTGTCTGGTTTCCAAAAAGGACAGTAGCACACGTGGCCAAAGTAGTGGGCTACACCCTAAAGGGATACACATTAGTGGATTTAACAGAGGAAGCAGAGCCATACGACTACAAAGGGAAATTAAAGGAAGATTTTGTAGGAAGAACCTGGAAGAATGCAGATTACAGGATTTCATTCCAGAAGAACAAAACCCACATTGCATGCCCATATACGCTCACCATGAAGAATCTGTTTGGCACTCTCCCTCCTCAGAATAAACTGAAGCGATACCATTTTACTATAGGGTGGGAGCATGCTACCATGGATGTTATGAGGAATTTTCCACCTGATTTTGCTTTCATAGATGCTTTCTGGAGCAGCTATGGGATGAATGGATGTGTTCTTGAAAATCCAGTGTACACCCGGACAATAATAGGAGGCAGAAATTTTGTAGCAGTGGATTGGGTAGGAGCTTTGAAAATGGGGGTTGACCCCATGGAGAACTCTTTGATGAAAATGGCAGTAGAAATTTTTGGAACTCCTGAATTTGAAGTAGATGGCAGTCTCAGATTATATGGGCCCTGGAAGAATTCATCCATTAAAATAGGAAAGCTCATGGTCTTTTTAGAAAATCTGAGAGTAGTTTCCCCTGTGTACCACCTGCTTTTTTTAGTTTTAATGGACAGAAAGTTCAAAAGGGATTAAATTAACCCTCTGCTGGACGCATAAATTCTTGAAATGTCAATATCTCCAGTTGGATTTGGTGAACTGTGCAGTGCTGCAGACAACCCAGTATCAAAGAGAACGTACATCCCTGTTTTCTGCCACTGCCCCCTACCCCCTACCACAAGATTTTTATAGGTGACAATTCATAAAAAAACGGGCCGCTAGCTCAGTCTGGAAGAGCAACAGGCTCTTAACCTGTGGGTCGGGGGTTCAAATCCCTCGCGGCCCGTTCCACATGCAAAGTGCAGTGGACAATTTCATAACTACCAACCAAATATGTAATCCACATTACCTTTACATACGTATAGTGGACAAATGTCCATAGAAACCTTTATATATTTTATACTTGTAAAATATATATGCAGGCTATCATAGAGGAACTCTGTAAAAAGGAGATCAACCTTTCTGAAGACCTCCATGGAAACCTTTATATGTTTTATGAAGATGAAACATCTATGCAGCGTATCGTGGAGAAACCCTGGGGAACAGAGATCACGTTTGCTGAAGAAGACTTCTACATAGGAAAGATCTTGGAAATCCAAAAAGATCAACAGTTATCCTACCACTACCATGGGGACAAAAAAGAGACCCTCTTTTTGTACAAGGGAAAAATTCACTGCATTATTGATGATGTAGAATACATTTTTGAAGAGGGAAAGACTCTGCGATTCGAACCGGGGATCAAGCACCGCATCCATGCGCTGGAGGACACTGTCATGCTGGAAGTGAGCACCAGAGAAGAAGCTTCAGTGCGGATGGAAGATGATTTTGGCAGAATCGACTTCGGCTGCCTCTTTGCAGAAAAGAGAGGTAACAAAAAGAATGGGCCAGTATTCTACTGCAGAAAACCCTCCCGGGTGGACCAGGTCCGATTGTGTAATAGAAAATGTGGAGAATTCCAGCCCAGAGACAAGCTGAAACCCAAAAAGTAGACTGCAACAATATACCTCCTCAATCTCCAAAAGCCACTTGGCAGAATCGATCAATTCGTTTTAAGAGCCTCATTGTTCAATACTTCTGAGAATCTATGTGGGATTTTTGGTTTAGTTTTGAATAATCTGTTTACCATCCCACCTTTAACCCTTCATTTTTCTTTCTGATCGAAGCTGTACAACACTTTCTGGTAATCTTTTCTGAATTCTGTAACTTCTTTCTTTACAGATTCTGGATCTTTCTTATCTATGATCACCTTTTTGAATAATTCAGCAATGTACTTCATTTCTGACTCTTTCATGCCCACACGGGTCATTTCCTGTGTTCCCAGGCGCATTCCCGATGGATTATCAGAGTTTTCTACAGGGTCCCAGGGGAGTAAGTTCTTGTTGGTGATGATGTTTGCCTTCTCCAGTGTTTGAGCAGCCCACTTGCCGATGAATTCTTTGAAGTCCAAAGCTACCTGGTGGGACTGTGTGAACCCTTTGTGTTCAGCCACTACAGTAAACCCTTCTTCGTGCAGTGCTTCAGCAAATGTTTGAGCATTCCTGATGATCTGGTCTGCATACACCTCCCCGTACTTTATCATTTCTGCTGCTGTAACACCTTTTGCAGCCACGTGGTGCAGGTGGTGGTTTGACATCACACCCGGGAAGGTGGCCCACTGAAAGTTAGCTGCCCGCTCCTGTTCTAGCCCTTTGATCATGACCACGCCCCCTTGAGGACCAGGGAAGGTCTTATGGGTGGAAGAGGTAATGATTTTTGCTCCTTCTTCAAAAGGGCTTTGAAACTTCTTTCCAGCTATTAATCCTAAAACGTGAGCTGCATCGTAAGCGATTACTGCATTAACTTCTTCTGCAGCATCTTTTATCTCCTTTACAGGATGTGGGAACAGGAACAAAGAAGCGCCAAAAACGATCAGGGTTGGCTCTTTTTCCCGGACTAACTCACAAGTTTTATCAGGTTTAATGTTCATTTCTTCATTATCGAAGGGAAAGGTCAAAACGTTCAGCCCTCGCAGACCAGCAGCTCCAAACTGGGAGTGGCTGATATGTCCTCCTGTAGAGGTATGCAGACTGATAATAGTATCACCAGGTCTGGTTAACCCAAAAAACATGGCAATATTAGCAGTAGCCCCTGAAATAGGGCGTAGATCCACGTAATCAGGCTCAAATAACTGGTAGAAGTAGGAATTTCCTTCTAGTTCAGCCTTATCCACGTAGGTGCATCCTTGGTAGTACCTGTTTCCTGGCCAGCCTTCTGCATACTTATGCATGAATGCAGAACAGACTGCTCTATCCATGGTTTTAGAAGAAATGTTCTCAGAAGCAATTAAGTTAATGCATTCACTTCTCCATTTTTCGTGGGCCTTAACATGTTCTAGAATTTCCATGGTTCAACCTCCTAATACAGAATTTTAAACACTCGGAAGAGGTTTCTCATCTTCCAGTGGGATTTCTCTTTGCCATATTTAACCTTTATGGGCACTTCCTCAATGCGCATGCTGAACCTGCGAGCCCATATTAACATTTCAATTTCAATTTCATACCGCTGGCTTTTGAACTTCATTTTGTCTATGTATTCTTTTCTTACTGCTCTGAACCCGGATTGGGTATCGCTGATCCAGTTGCCAGTTCTCATAAAGACTAAGAGGTTTCCCAGAAAATTGGTTACCCTTCTCTGAGGAGGCATCTCTTTTCGGGAACCCAGCGTCCTCACCCCGATGGTTAAATCTGCAGAATCTGCAAAAATAGGGGCTAACAATTTTTCAATGTCTTCTGGGTGGTGCTGCAAATCTGCATCCATGAATACGACTACATCTCCTGCAGCTCTCTGAATCCCTGATACCATGGAGGCTCCTTTCCCCTGGTTTTCTGTGTGCTGAACGAGAACTGCGCTGTGGTTTTTAGCAATGAGAGGTGTTTCATCAGAGCTCCCATCATCTACCACGATGACCTCAGTGACGACAGAAGGTATAACGTTGAGAAGATGAGGCAAATGGTCAGCTTCATTGTAAGCGGGTATGATCAATGAAACATTCATTACTGTTGTGTTTGTTTTGATCTTTTAAAGGTTGTTGTTGGGGATTGCGTGGTTGTCAACCTTGTGGAGGTAACCTTTTGAATTGAGAATAATTACGAGTTATTGTGGAGGATACCCGTCCAACAGGTGAGAACATGTTTTTTCTCAGAATACTCTGCAGATATTATTTCTTGTAGTGTTTCTGGTATTATTGTTGTAGAATGATCAAACAGTTCTCAATTGTATTCTTTTCAACCCGCAACCCCTGCCTCCAGGTCAGGTTCAGGGTTCGAGGTCAAGTCTCGAAAATCAAGCGAAACCTTTATATTATCCCACAAAATAATGAAAGCAATGACTGAAAAAAGTGGTTGCTTTTTACACTGAAGAGATCTATTTCTGGAGCGGAAGCTTTGAGGTGATATCATGAATTCTGAGATTGAAATTAAATGGCAGAAGCGGTGGGAAGATGCCCATATCTTTGAGGTAGAACCTTCGGATGCACCACACTTTTTCGTTAATGTACCGTATCCCTACATGAACGGGTTTTTCCATCTGGGGAGGGCTTTCACCTTCCTGAGAGCAGATGTCATAGCCCGATTCAAGAGAATGCAGCAATACAATACTCTGTTCCCCTTTGCCTTCCACTGCACGGGGACTCCTATTGTGGCTGCAGCACAGCGTGTCAAAGAAGGAGAGAAACAGCAGATAAAAATCCTCAAAGACATGGATATTCCAGAGGACACTATACCTGAATTTGCAGATCCAGTCTTCTGGACTGAGTACTTCCCGGAAGAAGGAAAAAAAGATCTGAAACGCCTTGGCATGGGTGTGGACTGGAGGAGGACCTTTAAGACTACCTCTTTGAACCCACTCTATGATAAGTTCGTGCAGTGGCAGTTTCGCAAGTTGAAAGAGAGGGAGTTAGTCGACCTGGGAGAGCACCCGGTCATCTGGTGCACCAAGTGCAATTCACCAGTGGGTGACCATGCTCGCCTGGAAGGGGAAGGAGAAACCCCGCAGGAGTTCACACTGCTCAAATTCGAATTTGAAGACGGGTACATCATGGCTGCTTCTTTGCGGCCAGAAACAGTGTACGGTCAAACCAACATGTGGGTGGACCCAGATTTAGAGTATGTGAGAGCTAAAGTCGGTGAGGAGATCTGGATTGTGTCTGAACCGTGTGCACAAAAATTAGCTCACCAGAACAAATCAGTGGAAATTCTGGGTACAGTGAAAGGAAAAGAATTGATCGGTAAGTACTGTAGAGCTCCGGGAATAGAGAGGGAAATTTTAATATTACCTTCAGGCTTTTGTGATCCTGATAAAGGGACAGGATTGGTAACCTCTGTGCCGTCAGATGCCCCTGATGACTGGATAGGCCTTTACGATCTGCAGAGAGACCCTGATGTGTGTGAAAAGTACGGGCTGGACATAGAAGAGGTCAAAAAGGTTCAACCCATAGCTATCATCAAGTCAAAAGGATGGGGAGACTTTCCTGCAGTGGAAATTTGCGAGAAGATGCAGGTTGAAAACCAGTACGACCGTGAAAAGCTGGAGAAAGCAAAAAAAGAAATCTACAGAT
>SMTZ1_10008519_pt1 | contig 10248 bp, 11 predicted proteins | sample DeeMarSWOR136_30_FD_25667 | JGI IMG/M metagenome (IMG submission 25667) | reverse complement strand
ACTATATAATATACTAAAAAGGAGGCAAAATGTCCAGTTATTTTTGACGGTATGATCAAATATCTTTTTGTCTCAGATATTATTTATAGTTATTTTAAAATAAGAAATATATCGTTTAGCTTGCAAAACAGCGCCAGTAGTTATAAAACAATAATATAATAAAATTTTAGGCAGAATTTTATTTTTTATCTTTACCGTCAAATATTAATATACATTTTTATTGCTTGCTTATTTAATACTCAATGTTTATCTTTATAAATGTCCAATTAATTGATATAAGAAAATCGCTGATTTATCGGGACGAAGCAATCCTTAAAGTGCTTACCATCAGGGAATTTCTTCGCTCCACTCCGGTCCGTTCGCAATGACAGAAAAATTCAATTTATGCCCCTGCGAAGAATAACGTAAAGCTGTTATTTAAAAAATACAAGTCTGCAAATTTTTCAATTGATAATTTTGGGTGAATTGGCTATATTTATTTCCACCTTATAAATCGTATGTTGGGAAAAAATTGCAAATCAGGCTGATAATGAGTCATCAAAAATTCCTCGAAATAAATTTAGCAGGCCCATGTGGATTCTATTGCGGGACTTGTAGACATTATCTCGCAAGAGCAAAAGGATTATTAAAAGAAAAAAATCTAAAACATGGCTGTAAAGGCTGCCGAATACAGGATAAGAAGTGCGCCTGGATCAAACGAGATTGTGTGTTATTAAGAAAGAAACAGATAGCGTTTTGTTTTGAATGCAAGGATTTCCCTTGTGCTAATCTTAAGAAGTTCGATCAACGTCATCGTCGTGATGATAAACTGAGCCCCATTGAAAATTTACTACGGATAAAAAAGATTGGCGCAGAGCAATGGCTCAAGGAACAAGAAGATGAATGGCGATGCCCCCAGTGTGGCGGAAATATTTGTATCATAGATAGGGAATGTTATGATTGTGAGTATAAAATCGATTGAATATATGAAAGCAATTATCTACACAAAATACGGACCGCCTGATGTTCTTCTACTCAACGAGGTAGCAAAGCCTACCCCAAAAGACAATGAAGTGCTGATAAGAGTACATGCGACAACAGTAACAACAGGGGACGTGAACGCTCGAGGGTTTGTTTTTGTCCCTCCTGGGTTCAGGCTACTGGCACGATTGATGTTTGGCCTGAGAAGACCCAAAAAAACTATATTGGGGACTGAGTTTGCTGGAGAAATTGAAGCAGCAGGCAAAGATGTAACATTATTTAAAGCAGGTGACCAGGTTTTTGGAATTGACGGTAGCGGATTGGGTGCCTATGCCGAGTACAAATGTCTGTATGAGGCAGGGGCGCTGGCAATAAAACCAGCCAATATGACTTATGAGGAAGCCGCCGCCATCCCGAATGGGGCATTAACCGCATTGTTTTTCCTGAGAGATAAGGGAAATATCCAGAGCGGACAAAAAGTCCTGATCAATGGCGCTTCTGGAAGTGTCGGTACTGCTGCGGTACAGCTTGCCAGATACTTTGGGGCGGAAGTGACTGGGGTCTGCAGTACCACGAATTTAGAATTGGTGAAATCCCTGGGCGCTGATAAGGTCATTGATTACACCAGGGAGGATTTTAGCAAGAGGGATGAGACTTATGACATCATATTTGACACGGTAGGCAAGACTTCGTTTTCAGCTTGTAAAAACTTGTTAAAAGAAAAAGGACTCTATCTTGCGGGCGCTGGTGGGTTGCGAGAGTTCGGTCAAATTCTATGGACTTCCATAACGGGCGGCAAGAAAGTAATAGCTGGAGGCGGATTGGAAAGCGAGCGCAAAGAAAATTTAATCTTCCTCAAAGAGCTGATTGAAGCGGGAAAAATGAAAGCGGTCATTGATAGACGCTACCCGTTAGAACAAATGGTCGAGGCTCATCGGTATGTCGATAAAGGACACAAAAGAGGAAATGTGGTAATAACTGTTCATGCATAACAAGAAGTGATAACAAAAGCTTAAAGGAAATAAAAATGATTTCATTAAAAAAGATCTCAAAAATTACAGGTTTAGGATATCTAATCATATTTATAACTGGTATCTTCTCTAATTTTTTTGTTCTGGAGAGTCTTATTGTAACAGGAGATGCTGTGACAACTGCCAATAATATTATTGGTAACGATTTGCTATTTCGCATCGGTATTTTAAGCTTTATCATAATGGTTATTTTTGATGTGGTGCTGGCTTGGACGCTATATGTTTTACTTAAACCAGTTAACAAAAATCTTTCATTATTCTCGGGATGGTTAAGGTTGGTTAATAGCACTATTTTTGGAATCGCCTTGTATAATCTTTTTAGTGTTTTGCAAATTTTAAGTGGTGCTGAATATTTGAAAGTATTTGCTAAAGGTCAGTTACAAGCCCAGGTAATGTTATTTCTCAATACATTTAACGATACATGGCTTATTGGATTAATATTTTTTGGCCTTCATTTATTTGTACTTGGTTATTTGATAATCAAATCGGGCTATGTCCCAAAAATTCTTGGCATTTTATTGATAGTTGCATCAATAGGCTATCTAGTAGATAGTTTTGCAAATTTTCTTTTACCCAACTACGCCGACTATAAAGACATATTTTTGTTGGTTGTTGTTGTACCTGGGGTTATTGGGGAATTGTCACTTACCTTTTGGCTTCTGATTAAAGGTGTAAGGGATCAAGCGCCAACTACAAATAAGGACAGCTAAGGCTGGAAATAAATATAACTATTATCAATCAAAAATGGAAGGATACATTGATGAAAGCAATTGTATACACAGAATTCGGCCCCCCAGACGTTCTTCACCTCAAAGAGGTAGAAAAACCTGTTCCGAAGGACAATGAAATACTGATTAAAGTCCATGCGACATCAGTAAATTATGGGGATATTACAGCTCGAAATTTCAAAAATATCCCGGCTCGCGAGTTCAACATGCCTTTATTCCTCTGGTTCCCCTCGCATCTGTATTTTGGATTAACTAAACCAAGAATAAATATATTGGGCAGTGAGTTTGCCGGGGAAATTGAAACTGTGGGCAAGGGTGTAAAACGATTCAAAAAAGGTGACCCGGTTTTCGGATATCGCGGTCAACGCATGGGCGCCAATGCCGAGTATCTCTGTATGCCTGAAAATGGGATGGTGGCAATCAAACCGTCTAATATGACTTATGAGGAAGCCACTGTTATCCCTTATGGAGGAATAATGGCGTTAAGTATCCTTAGAAAAGGAAATATTCAGAGCGGACAAAAAGTGCTAATCAATGGAGCGTCTGGAGGAATGGGATCAGTCGCAGTCCAGCTTGCCAAATACTTTGGGGCAGAAGTTACTGGAGTATGCAGTACCCCAAGATTAGAATACGTGAAATCCCTGGGAGCGGATAAAGTCATCGATTACACTCAAGAGGATTTCACCAAAAACGGTGATACCTATAATCTTATTTTTGACGTATTGGGCAAGAGCTCATTTTCACGTTGTAAAAACTCGCTAACGAAAAACGGACGCTATCTTTTAGCCAGCTTTAAGACGAAACAGCTTTTTCAAATGCTGTGGACAAAAATAACTATCAGCAAGAAAGTAATCTGTGCCTTGGCAAGCGAAAAGCTGGAAAATCTCATTTTCATCAAAGAGCTTGTTGAGGCGGGGAAAATTAAATCGGTCATAGATCGAAGCTATCCGATGGAACAGGCTGCCGAGGCGCACAGGTATGTCGAACAAGGACACAAAAAAGGACATGTCGTTATCACTATGGGACATAATAGCAAAACCTGACAAAAATTTGGCACACAAACAACATTCAAAGATGATAAAGAAGTGTGGGTGAAAATAGATTCAACAACAACGGATGCTGAACGGGCAAAGTATCAGGTTCCACCGCTGCAGGAGTTGTTAAAGCAGCATTCAATGCAGTAGGTAAATAAGCCAACATTGGCTGATATTATAAAGTTACTATCTCTTTTTAGAGGGAGTCGTATGATCAGGGACTTTCGAGAATCAGATTTTGTTGATTTTCAAAAATTAGTGAATAAAGTCTGGGAATTCGATAAACATTTTCATCCACCCGAGTTATCCAGATTATTTCAGAAAATTTATACTGGCGGGTCGTTTTCGGCAAGCAATTTTTTAAGAGTCGTTGATGTGAAGGGACAGGTTAGAGGATTCTTATTTGGCAAGATTGAAAATAAGAAAATTCCAAAAAGTGAGTACAGCGGCTTTTCAGGTCAGTTGAAAATAATTTTCAGTTTATTTTCTATCCCGAAAGTCGCTTTCAAAACAAAGCTATCTTATTTAAACAAGATAAATTTGCATGAAGTAAACCGAAGAAAAGTCGAATCGAGAAAATGTAGCGAGGTAAACCTGTTTGTTGTTGATCCAGACTGCCAGGGTGAGGGTTGGGGCAAGAGAGTCATCAACGAATTCATCGAGACTTGCAGGAAGGAAAATATTAATCGGATTGTGTTGGAAACCGATGCAGAAAGTAATTTTGGATTTTACCAACATTTGGGATTTAGCATCAAAGGGAGTTTTAATTCACCGCTGCTGCAAGCGTTTACTGGCAAGAGTGGTAAAACATACATATATGAGTTAAACCTCAAATCAAACGATTCCTAAAATTTCAAGCATAAAAATATGTGGGTATAAAATTGGAAGAAATCGAGATCATCGAAATTGCTCCCGATAATCCTTTGTAGAATTAAAAAAATGTCCTAATTAAATAGATATTTCATGACTGATTCGGATGAAAAAAAAATCCTTATAGAGAACATCAAAAGTCTGGCAGATTCCCTGGGGATTGATATGCTGGGATTTGCGGGGGTATCTGAATTCGAAGGTTATATGTCAAGCCACTCTAAACGGCGAGACGCAAAGCTCTCATTATCGGATGCGAAGACTATTATCGTGACAGGCGTTTATATCGGGGGATTCGTGCTTCCATCCTGGGAAAATCCCGAGATGGGGCGAACGAGCAGACTGTATCTTTCAGGATTTTTTAATGATGTCGTCAAGCCGCTTGAACCGATCGCTGCTTTATTGCGAGAAAAAAGCTACACGGCCCTTATTTGTGATGATACTAAAAATACAGGCTCCATTCTCCCGTTGAAACTGGCTGCCATCAGAGCTGGCCTGGGATGGCAGGGGAAAAACTCCCTGTTCATAACCAAAAAGTATGGATCGTTCCTGGCGCTTGGGGGAATCGTGACCAATGCCAATCTGGAGCATAACAGCGAACAACAAGAAAATTTATGTAAAAGCTGCACCAAATGCCAACAAGCATGCCCTATGAATGCGCTGGAGCAAGCTTATGTATTGAATAAGAAAGAGTGCCTGTCATATCTTTTACAACATGACAATTTTCCTGAACAAGCCAGACCCATGAAAGGAAATCGAGTGATAGACTGTGAAATCTGCCAGCAAATATGTCCCTGGAATGCCAAACATATCGAGCGCCCATTAGCCACTGCGATGACCACGTCATTTCAAAGGGAGATTCCAGCGTGGGAGGATTTCTTTTTACTGACTCGGCTCGCCAGGCTCAACGATCGGGAGTATAAAAAATTTCTCGGTCATCTGAAAACAGGCATTCCTTATCGGATATTTCATCGGAATGTTCTAATGGCAGTGGAACGATTAAATCGACATCGATCAGGCAAAAATTGAGATACAAAAAATCATCTGGTTCAGTGCTACGAAATGTATTGATCAGTTTCTGAAGGCTGAGTCACCTGATAGGTACGGATATTTCAAGAGGGATTAATAAGCTTTTTTCGGTGAGGGAAAAAAATGATGAGTTTGAATAATCATCTGGCAGCCTACCTGATTCTTGCGCTCTTAATACTGATCACTGTCTATATTGTATTCAGGCGATTGGTTCGACGGGATTACCTCCATCGGGGTCATCTGACGTGTGTGTCTTCATTCCTGCAGCTTTTGATGTTTGCTGGGGTGATGAGTTTCCCGTACCTTTTCAATCCACCTGAGTGGCCATGGTTCTGGAGGTTAACAGGATCAACCGACTTGCGACTGCGGATATTGGGACTGGCACTCATCGTATTGGGATTTATCATTGCTTTCGGAACGATGGCATGGTTTGGTATGCGACGGGCGTTCGGTTTTGAAGTGCAGGGACTGATACGTACTGGACCGTATCGAATCACCAGAAATCCTCAAATTCTTGGCGGGTATCTGTTAGTCGTCGGGACTACTGTACAATGGCCATCGTGGTATGGGCTGGGTTGGATCGTCCTTTATGGAATCATTGGTCATTGGATGGTTATCACCGAGGAGGAGCATTTGCGAGCGAAATTTGGAGAAGAGTATGAACGGTATTGTGAGCAAGCTCCCAGGTATCTATGGATTATTAGAAAGTTCCGAAAAGCTTCTATTTAAAGACTTGTTACAAATATGCAGGCAAGCGAACAAGTAACTGTTGTATTTTTTTAAATGGTCGCTTTTCAATGCTCCGTTTTGGATGAGATTGACGTCAATATTGATTATGATTCGGTAATCGCCTACAAAAAATATTAACTTCAGCTAAGAATTTATATGAAAAGTAGATCGAATTTAATAGATGAAAATGTCTGAAGAAATACCAATAACAATGATAGTTACCTTTGGAATGAATTTCAGGATTTGTGTTTTGAACCTGTTCAACATGAATCCCTAAAAAGGATTGAATAAGTGTTCGAATACATATTGATTGGAAGCGGATTCGCCTTCGCCGCTGCGATTCAGCCTGGTCCGTTGCAAGCTTTTCTTCTGTCCAGCGTTGTAAAAAAGGGCTGGAAACGCACCTTGCCAGCCGCCTTTTCACCGCTGGTGAGTGATGGGCCAATTGCGCTAATCGTGCTGATTATTCTCAACCGTGTACCTCATACAATGAGCAGGATTCTCCAGGCGGCGGGTGGAGTTCTTCTGCTTTATTTTGCCTGGGCGGGCTACCAGCAATGGAAAAAACAGACTACCACAGCATTCAACGTCAATGAACCAGCGCCACGCACGCTTTTACAAGCGGCTACTGTCAATATCCTGAATCCCAATCCCTATCTCGGCTGGAGTCTAATTCTCGGACCCGTCGTTATAGCCGCATGGTACCAGAGTCCGACAAATGCCGTTATGCTAATCACTGCTTTCTACTCGACGATGGTTGCTGTCCTGGCAGGTACGATTTTTCTGTTTGGGGCAACACGTTTTCTCGGTCCAGGCAGCAGGCGGGCGCTTATCCTTGTATCAGCCATAATACTGGCAATGCTTGGAGTATTTCAGCTCGTCGTAAGTCTGTTGAGAACAGGATAAACTTGAAGGGTGAACATCCGTTTGCTAACTTTTAACATAGGATCTTGCATTTCATCTTTTTGAATGTGTGGATAGTTGATTCCTTTTTCGTTTGTTATTGAACCATGATATCAAATTATGAAGATATAAGCCATTGAAAAAGAAATATCAGGAACGACACCTGAAGATTTTCAGCCTCATCTAAAAGTAGAGGTTCAGAAAGTCTGGGAATTGCAGCAGCAAGATATCATCCGCGAAATTTATTTTCGTGCCGATCGCTCCTGTGCGGTGTTAATGTTGGAATGCGATAGTATCGTTGAGGCTGAAAAGATATTACAAAGGCTGCCATTGGTTCAAGCCAATTTAATCAAGTTTGAGATCATCCCGCTAAAGCCATATCCTGGTTTTGAAAGGTTGTTTGATAATTGAGTAACTGAGTAATGATGAAAATGATGGGCTTGAGCGCTGGATTGAAGAAGCCGCACAAATTCGGAAGGGATATTTCACAGGCAAATTTGTCGTCGGAAAAGGGCAAGCGGTTTAAAATTTTAAGTAGGAGAGATATTTTGAAAAACAACGTCAAAGGAATGGGCCTAAAGAATTCTTTACTGATATTTGGCATTGCCTCCATTTTATTAGCATTAGAAACGCAATTTCTAATTCCCTTCTTGAGCAGACGAACTGGCATCGAGACCGTCATTTTCTGGTTTCTCGTTGCTGGATTGGGGCTGTTTCTGCCCATGTTATTTTTATCATTTTTCATGCTAAGAAGTGAAGGGCTGAAAATTGAAAAGCGCACCTGGGAGGAGAGACTTCGCTTTAAAAAGATGAATAAAAATGACTGGCTGTGGAGCATCGGTGCAATTGTCTTAATTGGCATGTTGAGTCTGGTCATCATCAAATTTATTCAAGCAAAAATTGGCAAACTTGAAACCTCTCCAGCTTTCATGCATTTTAAGCCATTGACCCCAGATCGATACTGGATTCTGGTGGCGTGGCTTCCTTATTGGTTGCTGAATATCATGGGAGAAGAGATCCTGTGGCGAGGTGTGATTCTCCCGAAACAGGAATTAGTATCTGGAAAAACGACCTGGCTGATCCACGGTATCTGTTGGGGAATTTTTCATCTGGCTTTTGGCTGGCAGCTTTTATTGACGTTGCTACCGATTTTGTTTATTCAATCCTACGTTGTCCAACGCCGAAAGAATAGCTGGACGGGCGTTGTCATTCATGCCGTTATCAATGGTCCGAGTTTTATCGCCATTGCTTTTGGATGGCTGTAAAAAGAAGATATTCAATATCAAATGTTTTCGATTCATAATTGTCTTGTTTCTATCAGAAAATTTAGTTAGACAAACTCAATATGAATTTAATTTTAGAGGAGAATTTAAAATGGCAGAATCAAACTGTGCCACCTGCGCTTTCAGGGCAAAGTACGATAACAATGCCAAATCTTTTCTGGGAAGAATCTGGCGCTGGCATGCTAACTGGTGTCCTGGCTGGAAATCGTATATGAATTCACTTTCTGATACGGAACGGATGGAGTTGGCTAAAAAGTATAATTTGAAAAAGTACCTGAACTGATTAATTTTTTGACCGCTAAGACACAGAGGCGCAAAGAAAAAATCGTTTAAAAGGTGGCGAACCTTTGAAAGAGTGAAGGACTTAAAAAATAACTTAGCGTCTCAGCGCCTCTGCGGTGAAAAAAATTATTGCTTAAAGAATGAGGAACAACACATGACAAAACCAAGAACCGTCGAAACCGACCAGGGAATTCAGGGAGAATTTAATGTTCAAATCTATGACCAGATGCAGCGCAGGCTTAGAGATAAAGGCTATATTGAAACCAAAGACATCATTAAAAGTGGCATCACGTCGGGATTGGCGCTGGAAGTGGGACCAGGACCTGGCTATCTAGGACTCGAATGGCTGAAACTCACCCAGGGCACAATGCTGAAAGGATTGGACATCAGTCCCGATATGATCAAAATTGCGGAAAAGAATGCCGAGGAATACGGTCTGTCGGATCGAGTGGAATATGTGCTGAGCAGCGGTGAAAAGATGCCTTTTGAAGACAATATGTTCGATGCTGTGTTTACCAATGGTTCGCTGCACGAATGGAGTGAACCCCAAAAAACTTATGACGAAATCTGGCGTGTTTTAAAACCAGGGGGAAGGGTTTTTATTTCCGATTTACGTAGAGATATGTCTTTCCTGATCAGGTGGTTTTTGTGGATCAATACCAAACCAAAGGAAATTCGTCCTGGGCTGATAACTTCGATCAATGCAGCTTACACGCCTGGTGAATTGAGAGAGCTAATCAAAGGCACCAAACTGTCGCAATGTGAAGTATCTGCCAATCTGATTGGATTAAAATTAACAGGTGTAAAATAATGGAGTGCATTGGAGTGCAAGCCCTTTATGGCTTGCAAACCTCTGCGGTGCATAAAGGTCTTCCATAGGCAGATCAACCAATAGATTGATCCGCCGAAGGAGGACATCGCACTCCTACTTTTTCAAATAGAGGGAAAAATATGAAACCCAACAATCAATTTGATCCCCAAAGGGCATCAGACTTTGACCAGCTTGCCCAAAAGTACCAATGGTACGGTCCTGAGATTCTATTTGGCTTATGCTATGAATTGATCAAACCTGGCGATAAGCTGTTGGATATTGGAATCGGGACAGGACTTTGTTCATCCCTGTTTTTCAAGCACGGACTGGAAATATACGGTCTGGATAGCTCCGATGAGATGCTGGAAATGTGCAAGAAAAAAGGGATTAAAACAGAGCTAAAAAACTGGGATTTGTTGAATATGCCGCTTCCGTATTCTAATGCTCAATTCGACATCATCATTTCTGGCGGCGTATTTCATTTTTTTGAAGATTTGCAGCCGATCTTCAACGAAATTGCCCGTCTCATCCAACCGAATGGGATATTTGCGTTTACCACCAAAACATTTTCCGAAGCATTGCCAATAGATT
>SMTZ1_10008517_pt1 | contig 10248 bp, 11 predicted proteins | sample DeeMarSWOR136_30_FD_25667 | JGI IMG/M metagenome (IMG submission 25667) | reverse complement strand
TGGAGAATCCCGTTATTCCTTCTTTGGCAGCCGAATAGGTCGCACAGCCCTGCAGGCCGAGGCCGGTATGAGATGAAGTGTTGATAATTCTACCGTACCCCTGCTGTTTCATAACAGCGCAGGCTTTTCGGGTGCAGTAAAATGTTCCGTAGAGGTGAGTTTTAATAACGGCATCCCAGTTTTCCGTGGATGTTTCATATACCGGCTCCATACGGATGATACCAGCATTGTTGACGAGGATATCGATTTTACCGAACTTATCGAGGGCGAGCTGGATAATATTGTTTGCACCCTCCTCGGTAGCAACACTGTCATAGCTGGCTACTGCCGTTCCGCCGGAGTTTACGATTTCTTCGACAACCCGGTCTGCCGGCTCATTCGATGTTCCTACTCCATCATGTGAAGTCCCGATGTCGTTCACCAGTATGCTGGCGCCCTGTGATGCCATCCCGATAGCTTCAGCACGACCCAGACCGCTTCCGGCTCCGGTAATGACAGCTACCTTACCTTTTAACATATCTCCCATATCAGTCTCCTTTCCAGCACTTTTCAGAGTATTTCAGACACAGCCGGATAATTTTAAAGGTTTATAACCGGTATGTAATGGATGATTATAGTCCAAATTTCAAATATTAACAAAAGAAAGTATTGTTATTAATTCGCATTACCGTTAAAGTAAGAAACGATAACAACAGGGAGAAAAAAATAATGCCGGACAATATGTATATATTAATCGTAGCTTCCCAGAGCAGTCCCGAGAAGGAAGATGAATATAACAGGTGGTATACAGAGGTTCATCTTCCGTTGCTGTTCGGCTACCGGGGAGTGAAAAAAGCCAGCCGCTACCGGCGAACCGGTGATGATGATAAGAGCGGTAAGTACCTGGCAATCTACGAATTTGAAAGTGAGGAAGCACTGGAGGCTTTCCCGGAAAGTCCCGAATTTAAAGCGGCTATCCAGGACTTTGAAAACATGAAAGAAGAGGTAGGATTCGACCCGAAATGGTCGGCTTCCTATGAGCTGATAAAATCCTGGGAGAGGTAATCCGGGCTGAATACTGAGGACCGGCAAAATCGAGTAATGAATTGACTTCGTTTGATAAAGGAGGCAGGTAATGCGAAGAGTTGAAGACAAAGTAGCGATTGTTACCGGAGGGGCGAACGGCATCGGTGAAGCGACAGCCAGACTATTAGCCAGCGAAGGGGCAAGCGTGGCAATCGTTGATATCGACGATGATAATGGCAAAAAGTCGCCAGTGATATACAAAGCTCGGGAGGAAAGGCGGGTTTCCACCATATGGACGTTTCCGAAGAGTCGGAAGTGAAGCGGGTATTTGCCGAAATATACTCCGATTATGGAAGGCTTCACATCCTGGTCAACAACGCAGGAGTAGCCAGTCCGAGAAAGGCTGCTCATGAGACTACCATCGAGGAGTGGGACAAGGTTATGGATGTAAATCTAAAAGGGGCGTTTTTCTGCACGAAGCACGCCGTCCCGTACATACTGAAGACCGGTCCCGGCAGCGTGGTAAACGTCGCCTCAGTGTACGGGATTATCGGCTGTGACACTCCGATATACGATACCTCCAAGGGAGCTCTGCGGGCGATGACCAAATCAGATGCGCTCAATTACGCCAGAAATAACATCCGCTTTAACTCAGTTCATCCGGGAAACATCATCACTCCCCTTTTCCGTAAACTGGCTGCCGTGATAGACCCGGTGGGTGTTGAAAACGCTATAAAGAAATTGTCACATTCCAATCCCCTTGGCAGAATGGGTACTCCGGAAGAAATCGCCAATTGCATACTCTTCCTCGCATCGGACGAGTCCAGCTACGTCACCAGTTCCGAGCTTGTTGCCGATGGAGGGATGATAAACATACCGTTCCCGGTTTATTAATCTGTCTGTAGACGATAATGCTGTTACAGGAGGCATCAGGATGATTAAATCAATCGCGCTCGCCTATAGAAAAGAAGGGTGGACCAGGGAAGAATTCAGCAATTACTGGCTGGAACAGCACGGACCAATGGCAGCCAGGATGATTCCCGGCCTCAGAAAATACGTGCAGAATCATTTCGTTACTGTTCCGGGTCGCCAATTCAAGGGCGACGGTATCGTAGAGATGTGGTATGACGATGTCGAAGCATTTGAGAAATCAATGGAGTATCTTCAGACCGAGGAAGGGAAAGTACTGGCTCTTGACGGAGCAAAGTTTTCCGAAATGCGTGACGGCGGTCTATGGGTGGTTAAAGAGCACGTTATCAAGGACGAACTGAATATATAGCAGGTATAAATCAGATTTTGATATACAATCAGCTGCGGGAGACAAAAATGTACACTGAAAAACTATCTCAATTCATCACCGGAGACTGGTTGATTCCCGGCTAGCTGAACATTATCATGTTGCGCAGTCCTTTGCCTCTTTCGGTTGAACTGATGGCTTCGTTTATATTTTCCAGCGAATAACGCCCGGTTATCAGTTCGTCGAGCTTCAGGCGGCCGGTTTTATAAAGATTTATCAGGTTCGGGATATCGACCTTCAGATTGGTGGCTCCCATAAAGCCGCCGATTATGTTCTTCTCCGTTGGAATTAATTCGAGAGGTGAAAAACAAAGCTGCTCGCCTGCCGGAGTCAAACCGATGAGAACGGTGGTTCCTCGCGGTGCCGTAAATGAAATGCCCTGCTTTATTGCGTTGATACTCCCGACGGTTACGAGGACAAAATCAGCCCCTCTTCCCCCGGTCAGCCCCTTAATTACCTCAACGGTATCTTCTCTTCCGGCATTCACGGTATGTGTGGCTCCGAATTCGAGGGCTGTCTTCATTCTATCCTCCAGCACATCCACAGCAATAACGGGATAAGCACCCACATAGGCGGCACCCTGGATAGCGTTGATTCCCACTCCTCCCGTTCCCATAACAACCACGCTCTGTAATGCACTTACCCGGGCACGGTTCACCACACCTCCGAAGCCCGTCGTAACACCGCAGGCGAGAAGGGCTACCCTGTCCAGGGGCATATCAGCCGCAACCTTTACGACCTGAGATTCGTCAACGAGTACGTACTCGGCGAAGCCACCGATGTTCCCCCTTTGCGCCAGTGGCTGTCCCTGCTTATTACGAAGGCGTATCTTCGCCGGCGGAGCGAACTTGCCCATACACAGGTGAGGAAGGCCGGTCAAACAGTAATGACATTCTCCACAGGATGACAGCAACGAAACAACTACCGGGTCGCCTGTTTTCACCGACTTCACCCCCTGGCCGACTTCGTCGATATATCCGGCTGATTCGTGACCGCCTACGAAAGGAACGGGTCCGGGCAGTTCTCCTTTTATGTCATGTATATCACTGTGGCAGATAGCGGTAGCCACCAGGCGGACCTTGACTTCTCTCTCATCAGGTGAAGCCATTTCTATATCTTCTATGACCAGCGGTTTATTAAATTCGTAACAGATAGCTGCTTTCATCAGGGCTTCCTCACTTATTTTAAATCGTGCACTATTCTATGAATTGAACGCAATATATATTAAGGCTCTAAGATTATTAGCATTTTACAAGTACCCTTACGTATTGCCTGCTATTATGGGCATCGAAGGCTTTCTGAAATCTCTCCAGTAGATAGACCGGCCCACGGGAATAACTCAGGTCCAGTTTAGGCAACATATTAACAGCCCTCGGAAACATATGAGACTGGCCGAAGACTCCCTGGATACCGGCTTCCTTGAACCAGATTTTATGGCTCTCAAAGCTGAGGTTGGGATTATCAGGATAGATACTGAAAAGGATTATTCTGCCGCACCTTGCCAGCATGTCTATACAAGGAGGTATCATTTCAGACTCACCTGAAGCTTCTATCACCCGGTCGAAGCCGCGTTCACCCGTCAGTTTCATGGCTTCAGCTACAACATCCTGGTTTTTCGGGTCTATCACATAATCGGCGCCGAGTTTTAATGCCAGCTCCCTTTTAAACTCGAGTGGTTCAACAAGGGTGAGACTCGTCGCACCCCGTAATTTGGCAAGCTGTAATATAGTAAGACCGCAGCTTCCGCCTCCAATGACCATTACGCTATCTCCCTGATTGAACGGTGCCAGTTCGATTGCAGGCATTGAAGCGCCGACAACCTCGGTAAGAGTAGCTTCCTCCAGTGAGATTGAATCCGGTATTTTAAAAGCCTGCCTCTGATGTACGATGGCGTACTCAGCCATTAAAGAGTCGATGTATCCGTAGCCGGGAGTGCGGCAGAAGGTCTCCCGACCATGCCGGCAGTTATAACAGGATCCGCAGTAGCGGTGCTGGTCCAGGGTTACCCTGTCACCGACTTTATGCCCCTGAGCAATTACTGCCTCATCAATTTCTTCGATAATACCAGACGCCTGGTAACCTATATGGTAGGGTAACCGGAAGGGGATTTCACCGGTGATGGCAAACGGGTCAGCTCCACCTACCGCGCAATAGGCGATTTTAACCTTGACTTCTTCATGCCCTACTTCTCTGAGAGGTATCTCCTTGAGTATGGCTTTTCCATATTCTTCAACTACTACTGCTTTCAATTCTCGAGCCTCCTTTTCATCGCACTGATTTCCGGGAAGTTAGTCTATAATAAATAATCACTTTCAGAAAAGCAACAGGAAGGTTTCTTTCTCCGGGGAGACGCACAAACGCATATTTCAGGAAATGCTTTCGAACAAAAATATCGTTAATCCCGGGCATTTCCGGTCGTGATTGGATGGCTGGCTATTGAATAAAAAAATTGGTAGAATCACCTCATGACCGGAAGAGGGAAAAAGTACGGTTAGCCTTATCTGGATACGTCTTGATTTTATGTGTCTGATAGAGGACTGAATTAATGAAACCATCTGACTGACCGGATTATCAAATGATTATTGTTCATGAAAGGAAAGATGAAAATGGCTGAGAACAAATACGACCACTTATTCATATCCGGAGTAGACCCTGAAATCCAGGCCCGTAGACCCTACGCAACTATCGGGTTTTTGGACGGAACAACCTTTGAAGGTTGTAACGAATACCAGATATTCTGGGTAGGTGATAAACCTTATGGCGCGTATGGCACGAAAGCTTGGGGCGAGATATATCACGGCCCCCACACTCATAAGTATCCTGAGATTTTTGTACATCTCGGGACTGACCCTGATGATCCGTGGGACCTCGGAGCTGAGGTGGAAATGCACGTCGGTCCGGAGATGGAAAAGCATATTATCACCAGGTCTACAATTATGTGTCTTCCGGCTAACTTCGTCCACGGTCCCTGGCGGATTCTGAAGGTCACCAGACCTTTTATTATAGTGACAATCAATCAAAATCCCAGGCATACCGAGAAAGCCCTCAAGGAGCTCGTCTCCGAAGAAGACCTGAAAAGAATGATTTTTATTGACCAGGGCTATGAAAGCGACGAGATGGTCATGCACTGGCCGGAAAATGCAGGACCGCGAGCCGATTATATGTAACACATCGAGAGGAGTTTTAAAGGGCAACTTGAAAATCAGGGCAGCCGTTAGTAATCACAGGTCGCTTTCTAATCGAAGAAATGTACTGCCAGCTGAAAACGGATTCCAGATTAAGAGAATATACCGGAACAAGCCCGGTCATGGTTGATATTTCATATTATCCGGGCAGTACGGATAATTAATCGTATGTCAGGCTTTTTTCTCCGGCATTATCTGTCTGTAAATGCGGGGAAATTCCGGCGGTTCGAATTCCGGCAGGTCACTCAGTCTTCCTGCCTCTTTGGTCCACTTTCCCCGTTCTTGTACTTTCAAATCGAACTGGTGCGGGTCATCGGTTTCAAGCTCGTAGAGCGCCAGGTATTTACGTTTCTGTCCTTCCAATACGGTAGCGTTTTCCCATCGTGAAGCTTTTATCATCCCGGGAACCTCAAGCATATCCGGTATATGTATATTATTGTACCAGTCATTGAATTCCTTCTCCCGTGCTGGGTCTTTACAATCACTAAAGGCGAATAATAAATATCTTGCCATTTTCTATCCTCCTCCGTCGTCAGGAGATTACCGGTATCATAGAGTGGCAGTGATATTCATGTCAAGATTATTTTTCTCGTGTTTTTCTTACAGTAATTATCTGCAATATTGGGAAGAAAAAGTGAAGGCGCTGGTTAATACCATGGGCAAGCTAGCAGAAATCATCTATCATTGCTTACAAGTACAGGAACCATACCAGTATCATGGCACGTATTATTCCAAGAGTAAGAAGATTTAATAAATATACTAGGACTAGAATGTCCGAGAAGGTTACTCTGTATTTTTGCTTAATTGATAAGGTAGATCCATTAAGGACTTCATGATCTCAACTTAATGAGACATCTCTCATATTTTAATAATGAGAAACCCATCAATATTGAAAAATAGAACCTACAGACGTATGATTCTCTATTCTGAAGCTGTGATGTATTCACGCCAGTTATATTACGGACGTATTTTGATTAAATCAGGGTATTTTCAGAGTAAATTCTGTATTCTACAGTTTTTCTGTGCTACACTGATAAGCAAAGCAAGGTCATTCAGATGCCACAGTGCCTGAGAATTATCACTATATTAGCCGGAGGAATAAAATGTCTAAGATACTGGTAACTGGCGGGCGTGGCTTTATCGGTTCCAACCTCGTCTCGGAACTGAGGGGCAGGGAACACGAGGTCTGGGTTTGCGACCTGGGACAGGCGGAAGACCCGCAGTATATCCGATGCGACGTTTCCAACTATCGCCAGATTGAGAGAATTTTCGATAAACACGAGTTCGATTACGTCTATCACCTGGCCGCTGAATACGGCCGCTGGAATGGCGAAGATTATTACGAGAACCTCTGGAGAACCAACACCATCGGCACCAAGAACTTGATAAGGGTACAGGAAAAGAAGAAGTTCCGGATGATTTTCTTCTCCTCCGCTGAGGTCTACGGCGACTACGAAGGCATCATGAGCGAGGACGTCATGGAGAAAATTCCCTTGAAACAGATGAATGACTACGCCATGACCAAATGGGTAGGAGAGCTCCAGGTGCTGAATTCGGCGGATATGTTCGGCACGGAGACGGTCAGAGTTCGTCCGGTGAACGCCTATGGCCCTCACGAGCACTATAGTCCTTATAGAGGCGTGGTGCCTAACTTTATCTATAAAGCCCTTACCAGCCAACCCGACACCGTTTATACGGGGCACAAGCGCATATTCGACTATGTCGAGGATACCTGCCGGACTTTCGCCAATATCGTCGATAACTTCATACCGGGAGAAGTATACAACGTCGGCAGCAAAGAGGAATGGGAACATGACATCAAATACGTTTCCGACCTTATCCTGAAAAGTGTGGGGGTAGATGATTCAAAGGTTACCTATGAAGAGGCGGAGCCTTTTACCACCAAAGTAAAACACATGGATTACTCCAAGATAAGAAGAGATCTGAACCACGATCCCAGAATCCCACTGGAAGAGGGAATACCGAAGACCATAGCCTGGATGAAGAAAACCTACAAGTTGTAGACAGGCATTAATTCGATACACGGGATACCCGTAGTTATGGTGATACCAGGAAATGACAAGAATGAATATCCTCTTCATACACGAAGTCGACTGGATAGAGAAAGTAGTATTCGATCTACATTATCTTGCCGAGGGACTGTCTCTTCGCGGGCATAATGTATACGTTATCGACTACGAAGATACCTGGAGCACTAACGGCTCATCAGGTCTGGGAACTCTGAAAACGAGAGAGTTGGGTAAAATCCCACGCGCGTTCGATAATTCGTCGGTGTCCGTGATTCGTCCCGGTTCTATCAAAATCACCGGTATCAGCCGTATATCGGCCGCGGTCACCCATTACCTGGCAATCCGCCGGACTATCAGGGAAAAGAGAATCGATGCTATCGTGCTGTACTCCGTACCTACCAACGGAATACAGGCTATAAATCTGGCGAAGAAGTATAATATTCCGGTCATTTTCCGGTCTATCGATATCCTCCACCAGCTCGTTCCTTACCCGGTGCTGCGCTCGCTTACCCGCTTTCTGGAGAAAAGAGTATATCCCCGGGCGGACCTGATTCTGACTCTCACGCCGAAAGGTTCCGGTTATGTAAAGGAGCTCGGCGCCGCGGAAGAGAAAATTAGGTGGTTGAAGATGCCGGTAGATACCGGGATTTTCCATCCATTGCCGGATACCGCGGAAATGTGGCGCGAACTTGGCTACCGGGAATCCGACCAGATTATTGTTTTTATAGGTACTCTGTTCGAATTCAGCGGACTGGACGGTCTGATAGAGGTATTCCCGAAAATACTCGGAGAGGTACCGGACGCCCGCCTGCTCATTGTGGGTGACGGTCCCCAGCGCACGGCGCTCGAAAAAATCATCGGCGAAACGGGACTGTCGGAAAAAGTTATTATTACCGGATTCAAACCATACAGCACAATGCCTTCATATATCAACCTCGCCAGTCTCTGCGTTCTCCCGTTCCGCATCGTGAGGGCTACCCGCGATATATTCCCTGGCAAAATAACCCAGTACCTTGCCTGCGGGAAGGTAGTGATTGCGACACCACTGCCCGGCACGACCGCCGTAATCCCGGAGGGGCAGGACTATCTTGTCTATGTATCCGGCAGCGATGAAATGGCTGAAAAAATCATTTCTTTGCTGAAATCACACAAGCAAAGGCGGCAATCCGAGCAAAAAGCCATCGAATATGTGACTAATGAGCACAGCTATGTTAAAATTTCTGAAAAACTCGAGGAATATATAACAGAGGTAATCAAGAAGAAAAATGGAGAATTATCTTAAAGAATACAGCGGCAAGAATATCCTTATAACCGGCGGGGCCGGCTGCATAGGCTCCAACCTCACAAAGGCATTAATCGAAGCCGGGACAAACAAGATTATCGTTCTCGATAACCTGTCTGCCGCGGAGAAATGGAATATCCCGGTTGCCCCAAATGTCGTTTTCATCGAGGGCAGCATTCTGGACGAGGAAGTGCTGAAAAGAGCTTTCAACGGCGGTCCGGACTGCGTCTTTCACCTCGCCGCGCATTTCGCCAATCAGAACTCAATCGATAACCCCGAGACCGACCTCGAAGTAAATGGTCTTGGTATCCTAAGGGTACTGGAATACTGTCAACTTGCCAGTGTAGGCAGAGTAGTCTATGCCTCTTCAGGCTGCTCGGTATACGGCAGCGAAGCGCCGCTGCCGCTTAAAGAGGATTTCGTCAGCCTTCACCTGGATACTCCATACCAGATTACCAAGCTGCTCGGTGAATTGTACTGTAACTTCTTTTACAATATCTACGGGCTACCGGTGGCAATTGCGCGTTATTTCAATGTCTATGGTCCCGGCGAGATACCGGGAGCATACCGCAATGTTATCCCCAATTTCATGTACCGGGCGCTCCATAAACTTCCTCTGATAGTGACCGGCACCGGTGACGAGACCAGGGACTTTACATTCGTCGAAGACGTAATCCAGGGCACACTGCTGCTGGGTGTGGTTCCCGAGGCCGTAGGCGACGCATTCAACCTCGCCTCGGAAACCGAAACAAAGGTAATCGAGATAGCGGAGATTGTGAACAGGATTACCGGCAACCCGGCCGGTATCGAATACACCGCCCGCAGAGACTGGGATAAAATCGTCCGCCGCCGGGCTTCCATCGAGAAAGCCTCCAGGGTACTTGGCTATAAACCAACTATGAAGATAAAAGACGGCATCCAGAGAGTATACGACTGGTTCATGGATAATGAAGAAAGAATAGAGTCCAGCGCCAGGTTTTAAAAACAATGAATCGGAATAGATTCTTCATATTCGGCTATTACGGCTGGAAAAACACCGGAGACGACGCCATGCTGTACGCTATTCTTCAGGAACTTTGCGCCTCCGGTAAAAACGCCGAATGCACTGTCCCGTGCCGGCTTATCCCGGTTATCCCTCCTGAGGCAAAAGAAAAAGTTAAATTCGTAAAAGCCAATCCCCTCAGCTCCTTTACGGGCATACTGCGCTCCTCGGCTTTCGTGCTCGGTGGCGGTACCCATATCTTCGATTTCGGCATAAAACGCCGGGTGGTGCAAATCCTCTGCCGTATCCTGCTGATGGTAATGTTTGCCAGAACGTTCGGTAAAAAGGTATACCTGATCGGCAACGGAGTCGGCCCGCTGACCTCTGGATGGGGAACGACACTTGCCCGGCTCATCTGCCAGATGGCAGACAGCATAAGCGTCCGCGATGGCGAATCCTATAAATAT
>SMTZ1_10008513_pt1 | contig 10249 bp, 6 predicted proteins | sample DeeMarSWOR136_30_FD_25667 | JGI IMG/M metagenome (IMG submission 25667) | reverse complement strand
TAAAGACTTCTTGCTACAAGGTCCGGCATTATCGCTTATGGGAATCCCAACGACTTCGAATCCAGGCGAAATGGCTCCAGTGGACGAATTATTAACCTCGCTAACGGATATGATTATAATTCCAGATATTTCGGGAATTGATATTCAAGAATCGTGGGGTGAGGGCGCTAATTTAAGCGTTAGCTTACCACTCGGAATTAACAACACATTATTCGATATTTATGTGGGTTTAGATGGACTCGTGGTTGGAATTGGATCAGAGATAGACAGCGTACCAAGAAATTTCTTAGAATTGAAAGTTAGCGGACCAGGTTCTGGGGCACTTTATATTCCAGGAGCAGGGACCGAGTTCTACATGAATTTGGATGTAACGATTTTCAAGGACGAAGATCACATTCCGCATGTGCAGAAATTCATTCGAGAACTCATTGAAGATTTCTCCTTTGATATTATACTTTCCGTCAACTTCACGAACCTTCTGTTGATGAAAGAAAACTACACTTTCGGTGCGTTTGGAGTAGCTTTACCACTTGAATTGAGTTTAGGAGATATGGTTCCCGATTTGCTCGGAGGACTGGTGCCTATGATTTCCGACATGGTGGCAGGTGGATTAGTCGGAGGAGGAGAAGAAGAAGCAGAAAGTTCTTCTTTATCGAATAATCCTCTCTCGCCGGCATCAATCATGGATATGGGTCTCCCCACCGAAGCTCTCGCACAATTACTTAAAATTGCACCCAATATAGTGCCATATTCGTCTCAATTTCTCAACGATCTCGGATTAGATGGATTGATTAACGACCTGCTTAACACGATAATGAACGATTTAGTCGGAGGTGCTATAGGTATTCAAATGGGTTTATCGGGTATCGGTTTTGGTCTCGAAGAAGCATCAGATAAGATAAGTTTTATTATAGACATCTACGATTTAACAGTTGACACACCAATTACTCTTGGAGTAGGTTATACTGATGTAAGCATGCAAGGTAAAAACGCAAACGGAGAATGGGAAAAAATGGTTGCGATACAAATCGAAAACTATTTTGAAATAAGAAAAAATGTCCCAGTCTCTTTCCAACTCAAGCTAGTAATACATTATAACGATGCGCTATGTTTGTTCGTCAAAGAATTCCTTGAAAACGGGTCAATGTCGCTTAAAACTGAAGGAGTCTTAACTCTTAATCTATCTGGAATTTATCTAGAAAACATGAACCTTGAACTCGCTTTAGAAGATGTTGATACTGGAATAAACGTAAGCGAAATGCTTGAAGGTTTAATAGGTGGTTTAGCCGATATGGAATTGTTTGACGCTGACGAAAAAGGTAAACCTCCCTCAATTATGGAAACCTTTTTGTGGGACGGAGTCCTAGACCAAATTCCATTTATCGCTCAGGGAATCGATTTTGATAGTTTGCTCACTATAGGCGAAATAAGCATCATAGACCTTTCAGAATCGGGTTGGCCACATGTAGATCAAGGCAATGTATCAATTGTGCTAGGATTAAAATTGACCAATTGGTTAATGGGCATCAATTTGAAAAAGGTTGAATTTAATCTTTTCGAGAACACAACTGATAAAGCAGGAACGGCTTTAGGGAAAATTGATATCGTTCCGGGAAGTGGTAACCTTGCTCATGGCTCTGAAACCCAACTTCAGTTGAGAATAACCTTATACAAATCAGTAAGGTTGCAGAATTTTCTGCAGAATGCGGTAAATACCCTCTCGGGTAGCGGTTTCATAGATGGAGAACTTACTCTTGGGATATTTGGGTGTGAATTCGGACCAATTTATGTACCGCCAGTGAATCTATCGATACTTTCATTGGATTTGATAACGGGTCTTTTAGCTTCAACGATACCAATCGCAGCACCGTTCCAAGCATTCAATCCCTACACAGCTCAAGATATTGACTTTAACTCAATCTTCGAACATGTTGCACAGTTTGCGCTTGGACAAATAAGTGCATCGGTTATAGATAATAATGTCGGGCCACTGAACTACACACATCCCACCTTAGGCGTCAATGTAGGATTGTTCCTCCAACCGAAGATAAACATTACAGTTGAAGATGTAAACCTTGAAATATACGATAAGAAGATATACGACGAATTGTATGCTGCGGGATTTGCTATAGAAGATATTTCTCGAGAAACGAAAGTAGCTGGCATTAAAATCGAGCCAACTCCTTGCTACTTCAACACCACTAATGGTACAGATCCCACTACGCTTGATCTCCACAAGCCATATCTTATTAACGGTTCTGAACACGACTACGATAACGAAGTTTACGATGTTGATGTAATATACGATAAGGGCGATACAAGGCTGGCTGGCAGAACCCCCGTCCCTGACGAATCACTATTAAACAATTCCTATTACTTACCGCTAAATCTATCTGGGTTGAGAGAGATGAATTTAGTGCTAGAAGTGTACAATAAATCGCACGGAACCTGGGAGACTCGATACAATAGGAAGTTCTGGAAAGCGCTCGGCGGACCATACTTCCCAGTGCAAGTATATGGAAAAGAATATGGCGGTTATCCCGAACATAGAGTGGTTTATCACAAGTATTTTTCCCCAACTGTAAATATTATAAACGGATTATTAGGTTTAACTTCGGCGATTAGTGGAGATCTGGATCTAGGTGCCATTTTTGATAGCCTAGCGATTGGAGGAGGTTTAAAAGTAAATCTGTTTTCGATGAACCTTACTATTGATTTGAATAATCCAGTATTTGGCGAAATGATGGGAGGCGTTGTCGGGTTGTTAATGGACACTACACAGTTCTATTTAAAGGAAGGCATTAGATCTGCGACTAATCCGTTTTCTAGCTCTGATCCATTATCTTCAGCTGATAAATATAAAACACACTTGAGAAATTCGCAATTCGACGATATTGAGGAAATACTTGGTGGTGATATTTTTGACTTAATAAATGTAGATCTATTTGACTTTATCGCTGGATTTGGTATTGGCACGCTCGCTGCAAGAAATGATCACGCGTATGTACCAAACCACGATCACGATGGCAAGTATGTGGATTATGGTTGGGAATATGAGGTGGATCCAGAAGATATTCCAAATTATCAAGGTGGCTTGCAAGATCCTTATTTCAAAGGCATCAACGGATGGAACAAAAAAGAGAAATTTCTTAAGGAGGACAATTACAATTGGTTCAAAACGGTTGTCAATAATTGGATGGAGGAACAAGACTTATATTACCTTTCAAATCCATACTTTGAAACGCATTACACTAACGCCTCTGGTTATATGAGGGGTCCTCCAATAGAAGATCCAGCAGATTGGCCGATGATATGGACAGGACAGAATCGAGTCAATACAATGGTCCTCGCTGCGTATATAGGAATTTTATCGCATATTCCTTTAGGCGTGTTATCTGGACGAATTAGCTTATGGATCGCAGATCCAGTTAATCCATGTGAGTTTTTCCCAATTGGATACGGATTTATTAATAATAGTGTCAGTGTTCCCGACTTTTCAACGTTAGTCACTCATTATAACCACGCATACAACGAAAATGCAAACGATATTCAATCTGTCCAGTGGTATCACACAGGAACTGTCCCAAACTTCTCAGAAATAACCCCCGATGAAGTTGGTTTCAATGAATGGCAAGGAATGGTAACAGCATTTGCAGGAGGATATGTCAATACGACCGAATACCCACATCCAACTTTAAACGAATATGGGCGTCCAGATCCCAATGGTCCAATAATCGAGCTAGATGTTAGATTATTTGACTCAACTCCAGTAACTGGGCTATTCTCGTCGCTGATTGGCGCGTTAGCCGGCGGTTTAGAATTAGACTTTGAATCGCTTCCGATTTACATTCAAATTGCTGGTAGCATTAACGCTTCTGTACTCGGATATGAATTATATAACATTGAATTAGAATTGCCCTTTGGCGATGCTGAAGCAGCATCTGTAACCTGTCGTGATTATCAAGCACAACACGGTGAAGGGGAGACTCCGTGGGGACTTCCCGGCGAAGAGGGATATATAGAAGACACATATGAGAAGCCAGACGATTGGCCACATAAGTTTTTACTTGGTGGAGGCTTATTTGGTATGTTGGGAGGTCTTATGGATTCTATATTGGGAGCTCTTGATCCATTATTTGATGCAATTTTGGAACAGCTCATGGGTGTGCTCTCTCTTGATTTATTTGGGGACCTTCTTGATGATGGACACGCATATATTGGTGCTCCTATTACCGTTCCGCTTCAAGCTCCACTGTGGCTCGACTACATAGCTTTAGAGATTAACTTCGCTGCGAGCACGGGATGGGATCCCTTTGATCCCGACAACTTGTTCGTACCATTACTACCTGTTGTAGGTCACGATTATTCTCCCATAATGGACTATCCCAGCTTAGATAGAAGTAATCCTTGGAACCTCAGCACAAATCCGTTCGAAGATTTCAAACTTCCAATAAATGCAACGCTTGCAGCAAATTTGTACCTTGATTTCGAATCCATTTGGCCACTCATTTGGGATATTATAGTACCGTGGCTTCTTACTCCTTTGCTTCCTAATGTACCAGATTTGAATGTTTGGATTCGCTTCGATAAGCTAGTGCTCGGTATAATGTTTCCGGCAGAGTTTGACAATCATTTCGAAATTGCGCTAGCACCTATATTAGGAGATGGCGGTGGTCTATATACTAACTTCAGTCTCGACTTTCTTGGGGGAATTTAAATTTAAATAATTTTTTCTTTTTTTTTCTTTTTTTTCTTGATGGCGATTAGATCATGTTATCTACAAGTGAGTATTTTTAATTATAATTTTCTCATATTAATTATGTAATTGTCGTTTCGTATAAAAGCGTTAAAAAATCAATCTCAAAGGGGATTCTTGAATTTGGAAGCTGCGAAAATTATCAAATCAATAGAAAAGGAAGATTACCGCGTTTTAAGAGCGATTGAAAGAGGTATGCGACGGTCGGACACAGTAAAAATAAAAGATATTTGTTTTTATTCTGGACTAAAAATGGAGGAAGTACATTTCAGATTGAATAAAGTTCATAGAAGCGACTTGATTATGCGTGATTCAGTTGGGGAAATTAGTTATAAATTAAATTCAAAGGGATACGATTTACTTGCCCTTCACAGTTTAGTCGGAAACGGAACAATATCGCAGCTAGGAATGGAAATAGGGAAGGGAAAAGAATCCGATGTGTATAAATGTTTAAACGACGATAGCGAAGTTCTAACCTTGAAAATTTTTAGAATTGGTAGAACGAGTTTCAGAAAAATAAAACAATTGAGAAGCTTCATCGGTGAACGACGACATTTTTCTTGGTTATATGTTAATCATCTCGCTGCTAAGCGAGAATTCCAAGCCTTGGAGAAAATTGCACCGCTTAATTTAAATATCCCGAAACCAATAGGTCTAAACCGTCATATGATTGTAATGGAATATGTAGAAGGAAAGGAACTAAATTTCTTAATTGATATCGAAGACCCCGAGTTTATATTTAACGACATTATGGAACAGGTAAAAATCATTTACAACCAAGCTGGAATCATTCATGGAGACCTTGGTGAATTTAATGTTTTAATAAATGAGGATGGTGATATCCTAATCATAGATTGGCCGCAATGGATCCCTAAATCCCATCCGAATAAATTATCAATTTTAAAAAGAGATATTGAAAATATTTGCGTGTTCTTTCAAAAAAGATTTAATATTGAAAGCGATTCAGAAGAAATTCTTAAAAATATTACCTCGTAAATTCTAAAAACTGTTTTTATCTTCCTTTAGTTTCCTAAAAAAAATCCAATCCTCGCATTCGTCTTCCTGAATGATATTTAAATTTTTTATATACTTGTTTAATAATTCGTGTAATTTGGATAAAACCAAATTTTTTTTTAAAATACTAATCGCTACTAATCCTTTTTTTTTTAAGACTCTCTGTATTTCTTCAACCCCCTTCTCAATAGTTGGAATGTTTTGAAGCGATGTGATTGAAATAACGCCATTAAAAATATTTGTTCTGAAAGGAAGATTTTCAATATCCCCTAATATTAAGTAATCGATGAGATGCTTATCTTTTCCAATCTTTAACATTTCTCGCGACATATCCACGCATATTATCCTAATACCCTCATAATTTCCTTGCGATTTTAAAAATTCGAAAAAAAGATTTGTACCTGAGCCCGCATCAAGATAAATTCCTTTTATTAAGCTAATTTTTTTAAAAATTAGTTGAAATTTGTAATTCTGAATGTCTCTATATCTGCGGTCGTAAAATTCCGCAAAAGAGTTGTAATCTTGAATGACTTTTCTCTTTTTCTCCAATTTTAACTCTGGTCCTAGTTTAAAAAATAAAAAAAAAACTTCTAACTTAATATAAATTAAAATAAGGTTTTAATTTAAGAATAAATAATAATATCTATCGTTTAGTATTAATTCAAGTAAAAAAACCGGGATTAGGATTGGTCGATAATATGGAAAGAGTCCCACTAAAAATCTTAGAAAAGGCGCAAGATTCGATAATTATATTAAGATTAAAAGACGGAACTGAGTACAAAGGAAGGTTGAAAGAAATCGATTCCTACATGAATATGATAATTGAAGACGCAACCGAATTCATGGACGGCGCAGCTGTAGCGAAATATAGCGAGATCTTTATCAGAGGAAATAACCTCCTATTCATTAAACCAGACGCTTCTGAGATTTTTTAAGATATATTAAATCCTTATGAATCATAAATACTAAAATAATTCAGATATTGTTTAGAATTTCTAAACCTTTTTGAAATTGATATGAGTACTCCGTCTGAAATAACTTCGTCTAAAACTCTAGTAGGATACGGAACTTTCATCACTTCTAAAAAATGGAGTAACTATTCAAATGTTGAAGTTTGTTTGATAAAGAGGTATAGGAGGATATTACCGCCCGGAAACTGGTTTCCGTATGTTTTGCCAGACGAAAGTTCGCAATTTTGGGGTTTGAAATTCGAAGTTTCTTCTGGTCAACTATCGCAACTTGATAAATTTGAGGGAGTTGATACGAATCTCTATTACCGCAGAACGATACAAGTTGTGTTGAAAGATAAGTCCGAAATTAACGCCGATATTTACCTACCTACTGAAACTACTGTTATACGGGAAAAGCTTACCTTAGAAATGGATAATGTAGATGCTTGGAAATTTGAAATGAAGAAATATAAAGAAATAGTTGAGAGGTTTCCGGAGCTATTACTTTAATTAATAATTACTAATTGGACATCTGTGCCTTCAACGACTGCGATATTCGCAGGATTTGGCGAAAACGGGCCTCGATAATCTTTAGATGAAAAAATAGTCAATAACCGATTGTTAAAATAATATCTATAGCCTTCAGGGGGATATATCTCGTGAGAACGAATAAGGAATTCGAAATTATACTTATTTATAAAATCGCTAAAGGCTTTATATCCAAATCGCTTTATGCCCTCCCCTCTAAAATTATCCGTAAAATGTGGAATAATTCTTTTTTGAATCGGATCGTTCCAGATCATTTGAAAAACTCCAAATGATACGTCTTTGTTATCCCTTATTCTGGTTGTTTTGTCTATATTTCTTAATTTATCTATAATTTCTATGTCTTGAGGAATCCCTCCGTGTACGCAAAATACTTTCTTATTCACTATTGCACAAATAGAGAGAGTTTCGTATAAATCTAAAAGAGGTTTAAAACGATCAATTTCTCCAAATTTAGAGAGTAGAACTTCAAAAAAACCGTAATATTGATTCATTTCTAGCGTTTCGTGATTTCCTTTAATTAAAAAGTAGCGTTCTGGTTCCAAAATCTTTAAAGAAAGTACATAGCACAAACACTCGAATTGATGTGGACCGCGATCTACAATATCTCCCAAAAATAGAACCTTTTCCGCGTTTAATTCGTCAATTTTTTTTTTGATCAATAATAACGATTCTAAATTTCCGTGTATATCGCCAATAACAACGATCTTATTATTAGGCAAAGATGCATTTATTTCTAAAACATACGGCTCGTTTTCAAAAATTTCCTTACTCTTTTCAACGATATATAAAAATTCCTCTAAAGAGATATCTCTTGCCTTTTCAGGTGATTTAATTATGGTGTCCAAGATTTTCAAGGAAAGGTCTCCAATCATGGTTGTTTTTAAGCGATTACTCTTCCTCTTCTTCTTCCTTTTTCTCTTCTTTTAATCGAATTTTTAATACTCTTAAGGCAAAATTGATTAGATCCTCAATATTTTTCCATTTTCCTTGATCCAACTGTTCTTTTAACCAATAGAACATGTCTTGCTCAATTGGAACTGTCATGTAAATCGGAAGCCTCTCTTTCATATCGTCAGAATACGCTTTATTTAATAACCAAGATATTATGTTTGAAACCAATTTGAAATTATCTGCCTCGTTTATACCAAAATTTTTTTGAAGGCTTGAAAACAGAGCAAGGTTGCCAATGGACACTACTTTCCCCAATCCATATCTCGAGACCCCAATTACCGGGTATTCGTTATTCGACTCTTCAATCCATTCAGAACCGTTAAATATGGACCGCCACGAAGATTCTTTATTGGAACTGGCAATATAATCGACATCGACTTCTTCGCTTATAACGGATTCGTTTACCGTTATTGTACACCCACTAGAATGAACGATATTTCCTAAATCTCTAGTGATGAAATGCTTCTTAAAGTTTTGAATGATTGGGCGCGAATTTTCGTTGGAAAAGTTTTCGTTGTCAAAAAGATGATCTGGATTAAAAGTGATTCCAAAATGCTTAGTCAATTCAGATAAATTATTTTTATTCTGGTGGTCTCCACCTTGGTCGTTGATTACTAGTAAACTTCCGCCTTGACTCGTATATTTCAATAGCTCAATTATTTCGTCTTTATCAATTTCGCTCTCAATGGGCAGTCCAATTATAAAAATCTCATATTTCGCTAATTTTTCTTCGTTAATTCCCGCTTCGATCTTTCCTAGCTTAAAATTAGAGTTAAATAAATACTCAATAAAATCGTTATAAGCGGGGTCCTCAACTTTTAACCGATTATTATGCGAGTGATCAAATCCTATATTGGTCATGTAGCTACTCGTCGTTTCGAATTTAGATTATTATATTATTTAATGTAGCTGAATTAATTTAAATTATATTAAAAAAAATAAGAATTAAATTATAATATATGATTCCCTTGAATTATTTTAAAAACGAGGTTTAATAACAAATGACTTTAATGACGCCCTCAGAATATTTAGAGTCGATAAAAAAGGATATTAATTTGTTTATGTTTGGTGAAAAGGTAAAAGAATTTTGGAATCATCCAATAATCCGACCGACAATAAACTCGACTGTAAAATCATACGAATTAGCACAAAATCCCGATTATCAAGATCTCATGCTAACAAAATCTCACATGACAGGAGAGACTATCAACCGGTTTTGCCATATCCATCAGTCTGTGGACGATTTAATTAAAAAAGTACAAATGCAAAGGTTGATGGGACAGAATACCGGTTGTTGTTTTGCACGATGCCCCGGAATGGATGCTGCTAACGCCATTTACAGCGTAACTTACGATACAGACAGAAAATACGGAACAAACTATCACGAGAAGTTCAAGAAGTATTGGATTGAAGTCCAGAAGAAAGATTTATGCGTGGATGGAGCAATGACAGATCCTAAAGGAGATCGTTCCAAAAGGCCTTCTGAGCAAACAGATCCCGATTTATTTCTGCGCATAGCTGACGAAAGCGACGATGGAATTGTAGTTAGAGGTGCAAAAATACATCAAACAGGGTTCTTAAATTCTCACAAAGTTTTAGTTATGCCAACTCTTGCTATGAGATCGGGGGAAGAAGATTACGCGGTGAGTTTTGGAATAGATACAAATTCCAAAGGATTAACGCTTGTTTACGGACGTCAACCTTGCGATACGAGGAAAATTGAAGATATAAAGATGGATGTGGGGAATCTAAAATATGGAATGCACGAAATTTTTGTAATTTTTGAAGATGTCTTTGTACCTAACGAAAATATCTTCTTAAAGCGAGAAGTTGAATTTGCAGGAGAATTAGTGCAAAGATTTGCAGGATTCCACCGACAATCGTATGGTGGGTGTAAATCTGGTGTGGGAGATACACTAATCGGCGCAGCTGTTTTAGCAGCTCAATATAACGGTGTGGAAAGAGCATCACATATAAGAGATAAACTTGTTGAGATGGTTCACTTGAATGAAACGCTATTTTCTTGTGG
>SMTZ1_10008512_pt1 | contig 10249 bp, 9 predicted proteins | sample DeeMarSWOR136_30_FD_25667 | JGI IMG/M metagenome (IMG submission 25667) | reverse complement strand
TCAACTTATTGATGATGTCGTGAATGAATTTAAAAAAGATGAGTCTATACAATGTGTTAATCCTGTCTCCGAGCTCAAGACGGAAGAACAGATGCAATCTCCTCATACCGTCAAGGTTGTCAGCAATCTCAAAGGTCAGGTTTTATATTTTTCTCGATACCCGATTCCTTCCGCTCTGATTAACGAACGGAAATATCCTGTATATCGTCAGGTCCCCATCCTTGGATTTAAAAGTGATTTTTGTATACAACTTTCACGTTTGCCCGAAGGGCCTCTGGAGCTTCAGGAAGGTATCGATCTGCTTCGTGCGGTTGAACATGATATGCCACTGTATATATTAATAACGGAATTTCAGACAGTTGGGGTGGATACTCCAGAAGATTTGAGTAACGTTGAAAAGGCATTGGAAGATGATGCTGTATATAAGAGTATTGCTCTAAAAGATAAAGCAGGATTCTTATCAGAAAAACGAAAGGTAGGAAATGTCAAGAGTTGAGATTAATGGGAATTTTCATGTTCTAACACAGCGAGGGTTGTCGCCGTTTGAGATTGAGAGATATCGTGAATATCGTAAAAAATGGGAAGAGTATCCTTCGCAAAAGCTACTGGAGCCTTTCCCGCTTCATCTGGATATTGAGGCAACCTCAGCCTGCAATTTGAAATGCCCGTTTTGTATCACAACCCATGCCAACTTCAAGAATGGATTAATGAAATACGAGGTATTCAAAGCCATTATTGATGAAGGTAGTGAAAAAGGGCTATACGCCATTAAGTTAAACTGGAGAGGAGAGTCTCTGATTCATCCAAAGCTTCCCGAGATGATTTCATATGCTAAGACAAAAGGAATAATTGATGTATTCTTGAATACTAATGCTACCTTGCTTACAAAAGACAAGGCCAGAAGACTGATTGAAGCGGGAATAGATCGTATCATTATTTCTTTTGAAGGTTATGAAAAGGAGTTTTACGAATCACAGAGGGTTGGTGCTGTCTTTGAGGAGACTGTAGAGAATATCAAGAACCTTATGTCGATTAAAAGAACACTCGATAAGTCACTTCCCTGGGTGAGAATACAGACGGTATTGCTTGAGGAGTTGAAAGGCAAGATAGAGCAATATTCCCAATATTGGGCGGAAATTGTTGACGAGGTGGCATGCATTGACCTAAAAAACGAGGTTGACAGAGTAGCAGTCGGTAAAAGTGATTGGGTATGTCCTCAGCTCTGGCAGCGTTTGACAATCTCTTGGGACGGCCAGATTCTACCCTGCGTTAATGACCATTTTTGCAAGATGTCTCTTGGTAATGTTCGTGATAATAGCATTGAGGAATGCTGGAGGTCAGAGCAACTGACAGAGATGAGACAAATCCACAATGATGGTCTTGCTCACACAATAGAAGGGTGTTTAGACTGTCCGTTAAGGTCGGCGCAAATTCTTAAACAAGACATTGGGGAGGGATAAAGATCTTAGATAAATCTTTTGAAGGTTTTAGAGTTTTGGTAACCGGTGCTTCAGGGGGCATTGGTCGGGTTCTTGTGAAAGAACTGCTTACAAGAGGAGCTATTGTCGGCGCACATTATCATAAGAACAAACCAAACATTAACAAGTTAATACCAAATGCGAAATTGAAGAAAAATATACGCATTTTTAGAGCCGATTTGAGGAGTGTAGAAGAGGCAGAATCTCTTTTTGAAGGTTTTATCGAGTGGGCTGATGGGATTGACGGCCTGGTTAACAACGCAGGAGATGTTTGTATTAGAAAACACTTTTTTGAGCTTGAAGAAAAGGAGATAGACTCAGATTTAGCTCTAAATCTAAAGGTGCCATTCTGGTTAAGTAAGCTCGTCATTGAAAATATGAAAAAAAATAGAACAAAGGGAGCAATAGTGAACATCTCAAGCATCTCGGCTAAATTTGGTGGTAGTCCTTATACGCTGTTTTACGGTTTATCAAAAGCTGTTTTAGAGGTTATGACTTTTTCTCTGGGACGGTATTGTGCACCTTTTGGAATAAGAATTAATGCCTTAAGATTAGGCGTTTTCGATACACCGTTTCACGAGCGCCATGCTAAAGACCTTACCGAGAGGATTCGGATGATTCCAGCAAAAAGAATGGGCAATCCGGAGGAGGCAGCCTGGTGGATAATACATCTTTTGGATAAAAAATCAGCCTATATGAACGGTCAGGTAGTTTGTTTGACTGGCGGGGAATAGCTAAATTTCGATTTCTGCATTAATAAATAGGGGGCAATACTTGAATTTTATCACCAGAGCAAACGCGAGGTTGCAAACTATTTATTTTAAAAGCAGGTTATTTATAAACGGTATATTAGGATTACCTGCCCAGACCGGAAAAGAGATCCGAATATTTAGGGCAACATTTGATAGTTTCATTAACGGAGAAAAGATTACAATATTTGAGTGGGGCAGTGGTTTTAGTAGCATTTACTACTCTGAATATCTACGAAAAAAAGGTATAAAGTTCCAGTGGCATTCTATTGATAATAATAAAATCTGGTATGAAAATATAAGAACTAAATTAAAGAAAAAAAATCTTCAAGGGGATGTTCAGATATATCTTAAAGAGTTTCTTTCCTTTTGGGAAAAACCGCAGTGGGGAAGAATTCCGCCTGCCTGTGGAGAATTTGGTCCAAAATCAGAAAACGAAAATGCCTATATCAATTTCCCTAAACTCCTAAATAAGAGATTTGATATCATAATCATCGATGCCCGTTTCCGAAGGCATTGTATTCAAACCGCCAAAAAAGTGCTTTCACCGAGAGGGATAGTGATTCTTCACGATGCTCAGAAGAGTCACTACCATGCTGGTCTTGAAGATTTTCCCTATAGTAAATTTATTTTCAGTGGTTCTTGGTACCCTTTTCAAAAAGAACCAAACAGGATTTGGATAGGAAGTATAGAAAACAACAAAGTATTTGATGTGCTAAAACAGTTGTAGCATAGTGCTGTTAAAAATGAAAGAATATGAAGAGATTTAAGGTATTATTGATATATCCGAACGGCAAATTGATGAATCCTCCTCCGATTGCGATGGGGATATTTACGAGCTTGTTAAAAACCAACGGCTTCGAGGTAGACTTGTTTGATTCAACGCTTTATCCCGACCCTGAAAGCATTGGTTCAGATGAGGCGAAGGAAGAAAACCTGCAGGCTCGACCTGCTGATTATGGTTCAAGAGGCATTAAGCTCAAAGAAAGCCGAATGGAAGTTGACTTGATTGAGAAAGTCAAAGAATTCAGCCCTGATATAATTGCCCTGTCTCTTCTGGAAAGTACCTATTCGAAGGCTCTTTCGTTGCTTTTGGCGATAAAAGATTTTAAAATCCCAGTTATTGCTGGGGGGGTATTTGCTACCTTTGCTCCGGAGGTTGTCCTCGCCAACGAGAGTATTAATATGGTCTGTATAGGGGAGGGTGAAGAAGCGTTAATAGAGGTGTGCCAGCGGATGGTAGCCGGGGCGGATTATTCTGATGTTGACAATCTCTGGTTCAAAAGTGATGGACGTATAATAAGGAACAAATTGAGAAAGCCCGTTGATATAAACGAGCTTTTGATTCCCGATTATAGCCTCTTTGAGCCGGAGAGATTTCTTCGGCCTATGGGAGGGAAGATTTATAGGGCCATACCGATTGAGACCAACAGAGGATGTCCTTATTCGTGTACTTTTTGCAATTCCCCGGCAATTGCCGAGTTGTATAAAAACAATGGTCATTATAAGCCCTTTTTTCGAAAGAAAGATATTCGTGTAATAGGCAAAGAGCTACGCTACTTAGTAAAGCGATGGGATGCTGAATATGTTTATTTTTCATCAGATACTTTTTTGACTCTTACCGACACCGAATTTGACAGTTTTATCGCAGTATATAAAGAAATTGGGCTTCCTTTTTGGATGCAATCGAGGGTAGAAGCTATTACAGAATATAGAATCAGAAAACTTAAAGAGGTTGGCTGCCACCGGATGTCTATCGGATTGGAACATGGTAACGATGACTTTCGAAGAAGAGTACTCAAGAAGAAATTTGTTAACAAACAAATGATTAAGGCGTCCAAGATCATCGCCAAAGTAGGGATTCCTCTGACTGTAAACAATATTATTGGATTTCCCGACGAAACGAGGGAGCTTGTTTTTGATACAGTTGAATTGAACAGAAAGTTAACCTTTGATACCGTAAACGCAGTTGCATTCGCGCCATTTCATGGTACGCCTTTGCAAAAGTTATGCGTGGCCAGGGGGTATATATCCGAAGATTTCAATCCCGGCTCGTTAAATGTTGATGCGCCTTTAGACATGCCTCAGTTATCACAAGAGCAAATAAAGGGTTTACGAAGGACTTTTGCATTATATACAAGGTTGCCTAAGAAGTACTGGCCTCAAATTGAAAAAGCTGAGAAATTCGACGAGGAGGGTAATCGAATATTCGCCGATTTACAAAAAGTTTATCGGGATAAGTACTTTGTGTAGATGCGCTTTTTTAAAATACAATTGTTTTGATAAAAATTACATAAGAACTTACTGATATCGATGTCCCGTGAATAAGATACAGCTTCCAATTAAAGTAGGAATAATAGGTTACGGCAAAGTTGGAAAGATACGGTATGAATGCGTAATGCGCCATCCTCATTTAGAATTGATGAGCATTTGCGACATAAAACCGAAGGTATTACGAAATTCGAAGGTAAGTTGTTATTCCGATTATAAACAATTATTGGACGATTCCCCTGATATGATTTTTATATGTACCTACAACTGCTATATTCCGGAGATCGCCATTGAGGCAATATCCCGAGGCATTCATGTTTTTAGTGAGAAGCCGCCGGGAAGAACATTGGAGGATGTTAAAGCCATTCATGCTGCTGTAGAGAAGAATCCTTGGATTAAGGTCAAATTTGGTTTTAATCACCGTTATCACCCTGGAATAATTGAGGCAAAGGCAATAGTGGATAGCGGGCGTTTGGGCAGGGTAATGTGGGTGAGGGGTATTTACGGAAAAGCTGGTGGTCAGTGGTACGATAATAACTGGCGAAATAACAAAGAATTATCCGGCGGCGGCATACTTATAGATCAAGGAATCCACATGCTCGATTTATTTCGTTATTTTTCGGGAGAATATGACGAAGTAAAAAGTTTTATCGGGAATTCATACTGGCAGGTTGAAGTTGAAGATAATGTTTTCGCCATATTGCGTAACAGTAAAACCGGTCAAGTAGCAATGATACATTCTTCGGCAACGCAATGGCGGCATAAGTTTCTTCTGGAAATTTATATGGAAAAAGGTTATTTAGAAATCGATGGTATTTTATCATCCACGAGGACCTATGGCAGAGAAGTTTTGAAAACAGCCCGTTGTGTTTATGAAGGAAATGGATATCCATTACCTAATCCGCAGGAAAATATGACCTACTATGACAATGATAATTCATGGAATGACGAAATTGATGACTTTGTAGATTGTATAATTGGAGATAAAATCATCTCCAACGGCGGTGTTGAGGACGCGGTCAAGACAATGGATTTAGTACATCGGATTTACAGAGCTGATAAAAAAAGTGTTTCCGTTTATTCGTGAGGAGGAAAAGTTATGAAAAGGGTTGTACTTTTAGATGACCTGAAAGAATCGGATATTCGGCCGGAAAATGTCTATAATAAGTATAAAGAGTTTCTTGCGAAGGATATTCAAAAATACTTTTCCGATCCTTCGGTAATGATAAAAGTTGACTGTCCAGGTTGTTCGGATAGCAAACCTGAATTTATGTTTAATCGAATAGGATTCGACTACTATGCCTGCAATAAATGTGGAACATTTTTTGTTTCCCCAAGGCCTACGGAAGCCGAGTTAAGGTCTTTTTACAAGAATTCAAGTGCTGGTATTTTTTTAAGAGAAGTCTTTTTAGGAAAAACTCTGAAATCTCGCTCCAAGAAAGTTTTTTCTTATCGCATCCAGTGGATAATAGGATTAGTTGAAGAATATCTGCCCGGAGCTAAGGTGTTTTTAGATTATTCTACGAGATATCCAACTTTTTTACGTGAACTGGCTAATACCGGTCTGTTTGAATCTATCATATCAGTCTCTCCGGAATGTTACGGACAGGAAGATTCATTCCCTAAGGACCTCGAGATTATTGATAATGGAGACATGATAGAGAATAGTGTGGATATGCTTTCCACATTTGAGTTAGTAGAGAAGGCATTTGATCCGGGTAAGTTATTTAGTAGTGCCTACAATGCCTGTAAAACGGGTGGATTATATATTATTACCACAACTACGTCTAGTGGCTTTGAATATCAAGTTCTCAGACAATATTGCCCCAACATTATTGCCCCGGATCGTCTTAACATATTATCTCTGGAGGCGTTAACTGACCGGATAAAACAGGCCGGATTTGAAATAATTGAGGTGAGCACGCCAGGAAGACTTGATGTTGAGATGGTAAAGAGAACATATGAAAGGAATCCTGATATACCACTGGATCCTTTTTGGAAATATGTTTTTCAATCCCGTAGCGAGGATGCTTTGCATTCCTTTCAAGAGTATTTACAGCAATTCCAATTGAGCTCTCACATTCGCATTGCAGCAAGAAAAGTATAGAAGAGCATATTGACCATACAACAGGATAAATCTCAAGCGAAGATAATTATGAACAAGCCCAGAATATTCATGTGGATTTATACCTAACTGGATTCTGCTTTGAGATTCTAAATGAAAGGATATAGGTGTTGCAAGTGAAGGATAAGGTACTGATAGGTCCATCGTCTTTTGCCGCTTTAGATCCTTCGCCTATGAAGGAGCTTTTAGAATCTGGGTTTCAGGTGGTTAAGAATCCATTTGGTAGGAAGCTGACAAAAAGTGAGCTAATTGAATTATTACCTGGTGTTGTAGGTTTGATTGCAGGACTTGAACATTTAGATAAACAAGTATTGAGCAAATCGGAACTTAAGGTAATTTCGCGGTGTGGAGCAGGAATGTCAAATGTTGATTTAGAGGCCGCAGAGGAGTTAGGAATCAAGGTTTTTTCGACTCCTGATGGACCAACATCTGCTGTTGCTGAATTGACGCTGGGAGCGTTGTTGAGTTTACTTAGGATGGTCCCACAGATGGACCGAGATCTTCATGCCGGTAGATGGAACAAGAAGATTGGTACCCAGCTTTATGGAAAGACAGTTGTCATTATAGGGTATGGACGTATTGGATGTCGATTATCAAAACTGATGGAGCCTTTTAATACGAGGATTTTGGTTGTGGATCCTGCGATTTTGGATTTGAAGGAGGAATTTGAGGTTCTAACACTACAACAAGCCCTTCCTCAGGCTGATATAGTTACACTGCATGCGAGCGGCGAAAAAAAGATCATCGGAGAAGAAGAGTTCGGTCTTATGAAACCGGGAACCTTTTTATTGAACGCTGCGAGAGGTGATTTAATTGATGAAAATGCTCTTATAAGGTCATTAGAGAATGGCAGAATTCGAGGAGCATGGATTGATACCTTTAGCCAAGAACCATATTCCGGGCCATTAACCAAATATGAACAAGTTATTCTTACTCCTCATATAGGTTCCTATTCAATTGAATGTCGTAGGTCTATGGAAATGGAATCAGTCCACAACCTTGTTGGCGCCTTTAAAAGGTTTCAAGAGCAGAACCTTTTAACCAATATGTGAGCTTTCAATGTCACTCCGGTCCAATAGTGCCAAATCCTTAACAGGCCTTATAAAACCGTTCAAACCGGTCTTTGTCAAGCCAACAGTACTCTACTTTAAGAGGGCTTACCCTTCTCTATTAAGCCGGGCTTTGACAGTCTTTGTGTATCACGATATATCAGATAATCCGAGTGAGTTTAGTTGTACCTACCGATTGAATGTAAGCCCCAGGCTTTTTGATTATCAACTTTGTTTTATTAAGAATCATTTTAATATTATTAGTGTGGATGATTTAGTAGAGAACAAGATACCTCCAAAGGCTGCAATAATAACTTTCGACGATGGGTTTCGTAGTTTCTTCACTAATGCTATCCCTATTTTGGAAAAACACAGTATTCCTTGCCAGGTTTTTTTGAATATGGGGCCTGTGAAGAAAGAGGTGTTTTGGTCCGGATTAATCGCATATCTCTGTGGGAAAAGACAGGATTTTACTGAATACCTGAGAAGTCGGGTGAAACGAGCGGTCAGAAAACGTGATTTATTCTTGCTGTGCTCGGAGGAAGTTGTATATTCTTATTTGGGGCAAATTGGAGATGATTTAAGCGATCAAGTCTCCACATTCGTTGGTGACTTTGCAACAGAAGAAGATCTAGAACGCGCAGCTGACAAAGATTTTGTTTTTTATGGTAATCATCTCTTTAACCATTACGTTCCTTTGTTAATGTCTGATCGAAAACTGATGGAGTCTTTTAGGAAAAATAAAGATGAATTAGAGACATACCCAAATTATAGAAATACTGTCGCTATGCCTTTTGGTCAACCGGGCAGCTGCTTTTCTGAAAGACAAGTGTATTTGTTGCTTAGGAATGGCGCGATGAAGGTTTTTCGATCATCAGGGTCAGTCAATTATGATACGACTGCTTCTTATTTAGACAGGATCCCGTTGACTTCGTGGCACAACTCCGCGGAAAGAATTTGGTTTCAAATCTTTCGACACTGCCTAAGCCTTCCTTTGAGAAAGAGCAAATTAAACTGATTATTCATGCGAATTTGCTTCGTTTATTCATATATGGGTGACATAGGGATTATATGATGTATTTGAGCAATTACCGTGATATATGGGCTTTGGCTAACCTCAAGTACCAGCAAGTCTGATCCGTAAGTTCTATTGAAACTATGTGCAGCTCTGACGAAAAAATCAAGAGAAATAAAGACATATATAAGTGTCAAGATGTAGCCTTAATAATACCCACAAAGGATCGACCAAAGAAACTCATGAATCTTCTTGAGAGCTTGGGGCAACAAAGTATCTCGTGTGGCAGGGTAATTACGGTTGATGGCGGAAAGAGTGTCGAGGAGCTTATAATAAGCTACCGTGATGTTTTGCCAGTGGAGTATTATCGGTGCGTACCGCCGGGACAAATCCGCCAGAGAAATATGGGGATTAGTAAGCTTGACGATCGCACACGACTAGTAGGATTTCTCGATGACGATCTGGTTATGGAGCAGGACGCTCTGGAGAAGATGATAGATTTTTGGAATCGCGTCGAGGCAAACACCGCCGGTGTAGGGTTTAATATCGTCAATTCACCACTCCTGCCTTTTTCCCGCCTTATGCGTCTTCTGTTGATGAGTTCTCCTGCGAAGGGCCGAGTTCTGCCTTCGGGACGCAACACGGCGATTTCGAATCTCACCGCAGACATTCGTACCGAATGGTTAGGCGGCGGCTATAGTGTTTGGAAGCGTGAAATCCTTGAAGAGTTCCCTCAGGAAAATCTCAATACACGCTGGGCCACCGGTGAGGATCTGCGATTCAGCTATCCCATTGGCAAGAGATATCCATTATTTGTGTGTGCCGGAGCAAAGGTGCGCCACGAGCACGTCTATGACCAGGCTCCCACGGAGAATGTTTACCAGTATCGAGGCCGTAAAGAATCCCTTGCTGTTTGTTATTTTGTAGAATCACATCGAGAGCTTTCACGGGTGGCGTGTTTGTGGATGTTAGCCGGAACAGCCTTTGCAAGGCTTGTCTATGGATATGCAAAGTTTTTGCCCGAGAAATTAGAATATGCACAAGGTCAAGTAGAAGCTATTTTTATTTACTTGAAATCATTGTTAGGATATACCGACCTCCGGTCGGAATTAGAGGGATGAGATTTCTTTGATGGAAACTTTGGTGAGATCGTCGGATTCGGCTGTGCATAGAAAGTCAACTGTGCCAAGGAGCCTGCCCAGCGTCCAGTCCTTAGCAGCAAGATGGATGTTGCCCGGCCTTATCGTCATGATTGTTGTGGCAAACCAGCTTTCATGGACTTTCGGTCCCTTGTTGGGGTACGTGCTTGGCTGGGTGAACAATGTGGTCGCTGTAATTATCGTCATTTCGGTATTTCGACGCAGCTTATGGCCCTTTGCTCTTATCGCGTTCATCCTTTTGGCAAAGTCATCCCAACTTGCCTCCGACAGTGAAATTTGGCGGTTATTATACTTGTATTTTCTAAATACACTTTTCTGCGCCGCAGGTGCGGTCGTTGCTTCCCGATATTCTCATGTTGTTTACAAGCAGATTTTAGCCATTTGTGTATTGAATATGGTATT
>SMTZ1_10008506_pt1 | contig 10251 bp, 10 predicted proteins | sample DeeMarSWOR136_30_FD_25667 | JGI IMG/M metagenome (IMG submission 25667) | reverse complement strand
CAGCTTTCTGTGATCCCTTTTCCTTATCTCTTCCAGCTTCTCCAAGTATTGATCCAGCTCCTTCTGGGTGGGAAATGAGATACCATAGATCCGCTGCAACATAGGATTTTTCTCAGATCCTCTCCAGTATGCGCCAGCAACACGAGTCAGCTTGAAGGCTTTAATTTTCCCGGTGGAAGGAACATGAGGGCCCTTACATAAATCCAAGAAATCGTTATTCTGATAGAGGGTCACAAATTTTTCTTCAAGCTCGGTTATAAGTTCGACTTTGTATTTTTCGTTTTTCCCCTGGAAAAGATCAATTGCCTCGACTTTAGATAGTTCTTTTCTCTGGAAAGAGGAATCCCTTTTTATGATCTCCCTCATTCTCTCCTCAATTTTTGCCAGATCATCCAGAGTGAATGCAGGTTCCTTTTCAAAATCATAGTAGAATCCTTCATCTATTGAGGGCCCGATTCCCAATTTTACCTCCGGGAAAAGCTCTTTCACCGCTTGGGCCAGAATATGAGATGTGCTGTGCCAGTATATTCTCTTTCCCTCTTCGAACTTGAAAGTCAATATTTGAAGATCGGAATCCTCCTCGATTCTTGTTGAGAGATCCACCTCTTTTCCGTTTATCTTGGCTGCCAACGCATTTCGGGCCAAATCAGATTTAAATTCGCTTAGCAGCTCCTTGACAGAAACACCTTTTTCGAATTCCCTCTTCTCTCCGTGATCTAAGCTTAGCTTTATTTTGTTCAAATCTTTTCTCCTGAACTAACCATAAAAATTAACCCCAGAACTTTTGGGGCCCTAATTTACCGGATCCAGAATCAAGCATCCTCTATGTCCTGAACAAAGGCTTTTAGTTTCTCCTCCATCATGGTGGGCGATACTGGGATCGAACCAGTGACCTCTTGCATGTCAAGCAAGCACTCTAACCAACTGAGCTAATCGCCCGTCTGGTCTATAGCTATTGGTTAATAGCTCATGGTTTTTTGTCCTCACCAATGACCATCAACTAATGACCAACTACTTTCCTTTCTGACCTTCCCCCGCCAAAGGCGGGGGACACTCCAACCAACTGAGCTAATCGCCCGTCTGGTCTATAGCTATTGGTTAATAGTTCATAGTTTTTTGTTCTTACCAATAACCATCAACTAATGACCAACTACTTTCCTTTCTGACCTTCCCCCGCCAAAAGCGGGGGACACTCCAACCAACTGAGCTAATCGCCCATTAGAAGTTTAGTCTATGATAAACAGTCCAAATCTCAATTTTCTCAGTTTCCGGAAAACAAATAGCTACTACTTGTCTGCATCGATTCCAACAACCCAATTCAGATAGTCTTAACCAAATGACGATAACTGGTCCATTCAAAAAATATATATTTATACGAATTTCTTGTCAAGCAAAATAATAATCCCTCTTTTTCAACATTATCGGAGAATTTTCTTGGAGTTTGAATTATAAGAGGCTCAAAACATAAACCTTGATTAAAAGGCTGGAGATTAAGTTTATTACCCAGAATAGAGTAGATTTGGCTCATTTCTCCGCTCATAATCTCGCAAATTTCACAGGAACTTTAACATCTTCTAAAATCTATTTTTCCACCTGTCGAATTTTGCAGTGATAAAGGTTTGGCTTTTTATCAACTTTTTTGTCTCAAAAGGATTTTGTCGCACAGGTTTTGAAAATCTTCTGGATAATGGAGTAACTTTGGCTATGTGAACTTAATTCACGGTTTGTTAAGAATGGGTTGGATGGGCAGAGCAGCGTGGCGAAAAAGCGGAATTATATATACAGGATTTGTTCCATTGTCTTGACTGTGATTCCTGGCTGATTTTATACGTGAGAAATCTCGAAAGAATCAATGAAACTCTCTTCTTGGAACTGAAGATCAAAGGCGTGATAAGCTTGGCTGAAGATTTTTCTATATTAGAAGACAGGGCCACTATGGCATAGATTTTTAATTTCTTCAGTTCAGATTTCTTCAGTTCAACTAAGTCTTATGGATCAGGTTTGATGCAATAATGAGGAAAGAAAAGCAGGAAATCGATCAGGACAAAGGCCAAATCGGAATCATCTACACTCTGTGAACATTTAAATAATTCATCTTCCTTTTTTTCGAGTAATGTATAATTCTTGAAATCAGAAAAATCTAATATTCCTTCGGGATTTTTGTGATCTCTTTTTAACGGAAAATAAACTTATTGAAGCAAAAAGATTCCAGCTCCCCCACTTGCAGCCCCCTGACAAACTTTTGGCAAATCATCTATTCGTCATCATAATAGACGAAACTGGTATCCACAGGACAATCGGGCAATTTTCCCCGAGGTCTTTTTTTCTTCCTGCTGCTTTTGGCTGAGTTTTCCTTACCCGAAAGCCACCTTCCGCCATAGCCTGGCAGATCTGAGATTTGCTTACCTTTAACCTTATTCTTCTTGAAAAGGATCATCTTTCCTCTCATTTTCTTTAGGCTTCTCTCTCAATTTCTGGGTCAGTTTTGACAAATTCTCTTTTTTCCCCTGGATCGCTTTTTTGTTTTCCTCCTGTATCTTGACGTAGATCTCCTCCCGATGAACCACTACCTTCTGGGGTGCGATTATCCCCAGCCTGACCTGCCTCCCATGAATTCCTAAAACAGTAATCTTTACCTCGTCTCCGATAGTAATACTCTCACCAGTTTTTCTTGTCAAAATTAACATGGCACCCCCTATGGTTAATTAGATACCGCTTCCTTGCTCAGAGATTCGAAAGAGATTCTCCCCTGGTCAAGCTTGGCCTTAATCCTTTGTTGGGCAGGGATCAGCTTTTGCGGATTCGTCTCTTTTTCTCGAATCAGAAAGCTTCTGGATTCACTAATTAACTTTAGGTTCTTTTTTCGCTGAGATTCCACCTTTTTGTAAAGATCCAGCAGAGTTCGCTGCAACTCTTCCAACTTAGTGCTGTAGCATTCTTCCAAAAGCTCGGAGAGCAGTGAAAGGTTGAATCTATTTTTGTCTATTTTAAACTTCTTCGAGAGTTTGTGGGTAATAAGGAGCCGCTTTTTCTCCAGACCTCTGGCAGAAGATAAAGCGCCTCTTTGCCTTTCACAGGATAAAGAAAGAGAAGAGAGTTTGTGGTTAATAAGGAGATTCTCCTGATCAGCGAGAAGTGCCAGAAAGCTCTCCAGTGACTTCACCTCTTGAGCAATTACCTCCAGAAGCTCCTTTATCAACGGTTCCAATTTTACCTTCCTTAGACTAATTCCCTATTAACCTCATCGGAGTCAATAGTATTTCCCTTTAGTTCATACCTGACCTTGTTTGGTTCCAGATAGTTTAGAAATCCTTCTTCCAGGATATTCTTTTCTTTTGGCCTGGATTTGACTCCGATAGGCAAAAGTAAGAAACCCACAAGGACCAGAATGAAAAATAGAAGCTTGGACTTCATAATTTGTTATCGATAGATATAGATTTTAGTTTTCTCATGACCAGAAGTAACCTCTGGCTTTCGTTCAAAATGCTTTGAAGATACTTTTCGATCTTTTCCTGCAGAGCCTTTTCCTTCTCAAACCTGAGTTCTCCTGAACGATCCAGGCTGTAAAGTCCTCCCACTTCCATCCGGACGATCTTCACCATCTTGGAGATCTCCTCGGAGACCTTAATAGTCTGAGTAACCAGATCCAGGATATCATCTGTAATCCTGAGGGGTAAAGAATTTCTGGATCTGCTGGCAGCAGAAGCCAGATTGAAGGCGATCTGTTTGGCCTGCTGGGTGAATTCGTTAACCGAGTCTAACAGATCATCTATTTTTTCGATTTTTTTATCCTTTATCATATTTCAGAAGTTGGTTAATCCTTTTTTTTAATTCGTCCAGATTAGAGGATTTCACCACATAGAAATCAGCCAACCAGGATTGAAAATCGCTTTTAAAAGTGGGATAGGCTGAGTTCAGCACCACTCGCAGATCTTTCCTTATTCTCTTGAGTTGAGTCAAAGTGGAAAGACCATCTTTTCTTTGCATCTTGATATCCAGAACTACCAGATCCACATCTTCAGAATTCACTATCTCTTCTGCCTCCTCTCCGTCAGAAGCTAATCTTACATTGTAACCTTCGTCTTTCAGCTCACTGGAATAAAGCCTTCGGATATCAGGTTCATCATCTACCACTAATATTTTTTTCATTGAACTTCACCTCTTCTTGTTGGCAGTTTTATGTAAATGGATGTTCCTTCCTTTTTTTGACTTTTCGCCCAGATTTGCCCATTGTGATTTCTAATTATCTCTGAGGCTATAGTTAAACCCAATCCATCTGCATCTTCTCTGGTGGTATAAAAGGGATCGAAAATACTCTTCAAGTGCTTTTCTTCTATGCCCGCTCCTTTGTCTTTTATTTCAATCATAGCTTTTTCACCTTCCAACCAGGTGGCCACCCTAAGCTCTCCTCCAGAGGGCATTGCCTGGATACTATTGCGGAATATATTGACCAAGGAAACCTGAAGTTGCTCTGCGTCGATCTGAAGAGAATCAAGATCCTTTTTCAGATCTTTGATCAAGACTATCTTTTCTTGAGCTAATTCGCTCTCAACCATATTCAGGCTCTGTTCAATTGTAAGATTCAGATCGACTTCTTTAAATTCCATTCTTGGTTTTGGGGTGAAATCCAAAAGCCGATTGAGTATCTTTTCCATTCTCTCTATCTGTGCGGCTATTATCTCCAAAGAATTGTGATGGAGATTATTTGGCTTTGCTTTCTTTAGCAGAGATTTCGCAAATCCGCCTATTATGGTCATGGGATTGCGAAGCTGATGCGCAATCCTGGAAGTAATCTGACCTATGGCGGAGAATTTCTCAATCATTATCATTCTTTTGGTATTTTGTGCCAGAGCATTATTGGCCCGTTCCAATTCTTTAACCTGCCTGGTCAATCTGTTATAGAGTCCTGAATTTTCGATGGCTATGGATGCCTGGCTGGCAAATATCTGAAGAAGCTGGATCTCCTCATCTTTTATAGGTTTTGAGGTTATGAAATTATCAGCGATAATGACCCCGATTGCATTGTCTTTGCTGACCAGAGGAACCACGGCAAATTTCTTTGTTCCCAGAAGTTCAATCAAATATTCATCAGATTGGTTACTTAAGTTTTGCTCTGAGTTAATTGAACATCTCTTTTTAACTGAGCGAACCAGTATGCTTTCATCATCCTCCATCGATATTTTGAGATTTTCAACGATTCTTCTAACTTCGGTGTCCTTTTGTTTTGCCGATTTTCCGTAGGATTGTAATACCTGCTTTAAAGTTGATCTATCCTTGGAGAGTTCCTCCCATATTCTTCCCGCCTCTTTGGGATCAGAGGTCCCGATGGCCATCTTACCTGCCAGATGGTCTCCCTTTTCATCCAGAAGCAAAAGGAAGGCTCGATTGAATCCCAGACCCTGGCCAGCAGTTACCCCTATTAAGATCATCTCCAGGATCTCATCTGTCTTCATGGTGGTTGACAAAGCCTGACTCACCTCATTTATGATGGAAAGCTCACGCGATTTTTCTTTGAGATTCTGTCTGAGTTGAACTCTCTCGGATATGTCCTCAATAAAGCAGATGATACCCCTGAATCCTCTATCATCATCTATGATCGGGGTAGCTTCAAAACTCAGATTGAACTCTTTATTCTCAAATCTTATCGGGACATTTGGGAAAGGCTGGACATTCTGTGTCAATTCCCTGAGTTTATTTTGCAACCCGCTGTTTTTGACCCACTCCAGATCACAGAGGTTCAGCCCGGTTAGCTTCTGATTTGTTTCCCTTGCAAAGATCTGATTCAAAGATTCATTTGAGAAGCAGATTTTCCCCTCCTGATCCGAGATGAGAACTCCGATGGGAGCGTTCCTCAAGATGTCTTCGAAAGCTTCCATGTCACAGCCTGAGAGTTTTGAAATCTTTCCTGAAGTACTCATTTTAAGCTTTAATCTTATCCTTTTCTTTAGCCAATATAAGCGCGGCGATTGCCTGTTTTATCTTCGCGTCGAAGCTTTGAATATTCTTTTTAGTCAGAGCCAGTCGATCTAATTCAGAGAAATTCTGAAAAGAGCAGAATTCGACTCCTATAAGAAAATCCCCCTGATCTGACTCCTCCACTCTTTTTACCTTGCCCAGAACGCCTTTTACTTCCTTTAATCCTTTCAGGTTCAGATTCAGGGATATCAATTTCCCCTCGGTCACAGGCTTATTTGTAGTTAAAAGAGTTCCTCCCACGCTTATGTCCAAAATCTGACCCGGGCGTTCCAGATTTTCCTCAAGCTTTGGTTCCCCTTGATCCAGGGATATGAGTTGAAATAAAACCGGGGAGTCAAACTCGAATCTTTTCCATCTTCTGTTATCCCTGTATCCTGAACCAGGTCTTAGACTGCCGTCTTTTATCCCTCGGTTTTCTTTGAGTTTTTTCATAATACTCTCTCCCTTCCTCTTGAGATAACCTCTTTTTGTTGATAAGCCATTTCTAATATCCTCTGAGCTAATGCAGTTTTAAGAGGATCGTCCTCGTTTTTCTGAATGAAATCCTGGCCCACATTTATTGCCAGATCCAGGTACTCTTTGGCTGAATTAAGATCCCCAATTCTTCGTGAAAGCTCCCCTATTAAATAGGAAATTCGAATTTTCTGATTCTCCTTCAAACCTTGAGTCAGGCTTTTTTTATAGTTTGCCAGTGACAATTCCAAAGCTTCCTTTTCATTGATGGGGATCTCATGCCATTGCATTTTCAGGGCAAAGAGGAAATCCTCAAACCTGAAAAGATCATTCCCCATATTCGCAAGAGGTTTATTCTGATAATCCTGATGGATATGTTGAAGTTGATCTAAGGAACCCTTCAGAGTGTTCAGTTCCTTAATAATATGATCTATAAGGAAATCGGAACGATCTTTAATGCTTTTGGTTTCTGATTCAAATTCGAACTGCACCTCCTCTTTTAGTTTCTTCATCTTTTTCAAATAATCTGCGTGCTGAACCTGGATAGATTTCAACGTTTCACCTAAAGACTGGTGAGTTAAATTTTCCTTTATCCAGGCCGATTCCTCTTTTTTTCTCTCCTCTCTGAAAATCCAGCCCACCCTCAAATAATATCTTCCCAGGTTGTAATAGGAAGGGGCTGGTTTTAAAGATTCATCATAGATACCCAGAAGGAACTTAATAACTGCAGTCGAAAAGGGATCCTTGCATGGTCTGAGAGATTTGCTCATCCTTTTTATGATTCCATTCTTCTGTTTGAATTCCTCAAGATGCTTTCTCTTTAAGGTCACAAAAGCAGGAGATCTAAATTCAGGATGGTTTTTCCATTCGATCAAATCTTTATTCAGCTCATGAGTGAAAAAGCATCTTTTGCAGGTGGCCATCAAAAAGAGCAAAGGGTTTTTTATCCGGTGTTTGGAATCCTGCCAGTCTCTTGCCAGGGGGCAGAAATCTGTATCCCTGCCCGTTTCCACGTAAGCTTTGGGCTTAATACCCTTGAACTCATTTGGAGTTCCGCAGACCGGACATTTGACTTTATAATATTTTAAAGATGATACTTTTTTCATGAGATGACCGGCAATCTTAATCTGAAAACTTGACCTTTATCCTTATTCCTCAAAACTTCCATTTTCCCTTTATGGTCTCGAACCATCTGACTGGACAACAGAAATCCGGCAGGCAGTCTTTTCATTAAGTCAGGAGTAAATGATAATGGATCTGAGTTTTTAGGTAAAAGCTCCTCCGGGATTTTCTCCCCGGTATCAGCAAAATCGAGTTTCAAGAAATTCTTTTCCTTTTTCAGATTCACACTAAACACCCCGCCTTTTGGCATCGATTTTTGAGCATTAAGAAAAAGGTCTAAAAAGACCTGTTCTAACTGATGAGGATTTCCTTTAACTGAGGGTATCTTCTTTTGGGATTTTATTTGAAAATCGATACCTTTAGATCTGAATCTGTTCTTTACCAGAAGAAAGGTGCGTTCAAGCAGGTGGTTCAAGTTCACATCCGAGGATGAAGCCACCTCATTCTCACCCCTCTTGGCAAAATCTGAGAGTTTCTTTATCAGGCAGGAGATTCGCTGGGCATTTTTCTCTATGGATTTGATTTCCTCGATATATTTCTTATCTATGCCTTCTTTCTTCATCCGCATTGTCAAGATCTGAGCCTTGCCCAGAACAATCTGCAGGGGATTGTTAATATCGTGAGCAAAGTCTCTGGTCAATGCGCCAACCGATGCCATCCTCTTCATGGGATAAAACTCTTTTTGCCAGGTTTCTGTTATCTTTTGTTCAGATTCTACCCGCTCCTTGAATTCAATATTCTCCAGAAGGGAGTTGACCTGCCTGGAGAACAAAACCAATTTCTGATATTTTTCATCAGATGTTAATTCAGGGGGAGCAGTAAAATAGGCTGCGAAAAGACCCACCAATTTGTCTTGAATCAAAAGCGGCGCCAGAAAAATGGTCTCGTCCTTTCCCGGGAGATTTGCTTTTTTGATATTCAGCTTCTCAGGGAAATGCTTTTCTTTCCAAAAGGATTTTATCTTCTGTTGAAAGCTTTTAGAGCCTTTCTGAGTAAGCAGGGGCTGCAACGAATTCTTGTCATGATCCACGAGGAAGACTCCACAATTGGCACATCCAGTGGTATTCCTACAGAGATCTAACAAAAATGAAAGGTTTTCATCTTTTGTCTTATTTGACTTTTTTGAATTATGGCTAATCATAAGGCAAATTTCTCCTTTACCATGTTTCTAAGTTTTAGCACAGCTTTAGTATGGATCTGGGATACTCTGGATTCCGAGATCTGCATAACCTCACCGATCTCCTTCAAGGTCATCTCCTCATAATAGTACAGACCTATGACCAACCTTTCCTGTTCGGTAAGGTTATTGAGGGAGGAGAGGATAAAAGCTTTAAGCTCCTTTTTTTCAAGATCGCTCAAGATATTATGGGTGCTGGAAGACTCCACCGTCTCCACTCGGGGAACCTGACGGTTGTCATCCTCACCATAGATGAGTTCATCTAATGAAAGTATCGAAGATGAGGAGACATCGTCTATAGTGGCCAATAATTCCTTGGTCGAGACTTTTAAACATTTAGATAATTCCCTTTGGGTTGGGATTCGCCCCAATTTGTTTTCCAGTTTAACAGTGGCTCTCTCGATCTCCCTTGATTTTGCCCGGGTTGAACGGGGAACCCAATCTAAAGATCTGAGTTCATCCAGGATGGCACCTCTGATACGGGGAACAGCGTAAGTCTCGAATTTAACCCCTCTGGAGGGATCATAATTGGACAGGGCTTCGACCAATCCTATAACGCCTGTACTTATCAAGTCAGATACCTCAACCGATCTGGGAAAACCTAAAGCCATTCTTCCTGCCACTGATCTAACCAGCGGCAGATATTCCTCCAGAAGTTTTTCCCTTAACTCAGAAGAGTTAGTCTCCTTGAAAGTCACCCATTCTTTCTCAGCAGCCATTCTCTCCCTCACTTTCTGGTTTGGCTTTTCTTATTTGAGAAGTATGTTTGGATGGAAAACATCTAAGTCTTTTTATCGTCGAATTCGTTCTGATTCCTAACTTTAGCTTAATTATCTGGGTGTGTAAATTTTGCACATTTATACCTGAATTATGATTTTTAGAAAATATTCAGATTAGATGAGATTCTATTTAGAAAACCTGCTGGCTGAATAAAACTTTTGTTCTTCACACATCGAGGATCATTGATTATCGAGGGTACACTTTTAAAGCAGAAGTTTTTCATTATGATTAGGTTCATCAGTTCCATTTGATAAAACTTGCTTTGCAAATGACGTGCCCAAGCAAAATGGACAAAAAGGTGGCGAGCTAATTCAAGTAATGGCTTGAGGTTATGAAGGTTTGTGAATTTGTTGTTGGGAAGATTGAATGGCTTGATCAGGAATTTTTTTCCTTATATTCAGGAAAATTTTTCCTGTTCAGATAATGAACAAACCAGATTAAATGAAGATTGCTGTTCTGTCAGGTCTTGACCGCCTTAGCGGGTGTGACCTGACAGCCACATTAATTACGCCCACTCCTTCCAAACTGGGATCGCTCCGTTAGTGTCAGTATTGTAATCCCGAGCACTTGACCACTGCCAATCCTCTGCGTTTAGCACCAATCCACTCCTAACAGGATTGTGATGAATGTAATTTAATTTCTCACGAAGAACTTTTTTTGTTCTGTCAGATCTTGCCCGAAGGGTGTGACCTGACAGCAACATTAATTACGCCCATTCCTTCCAAACCGGTATTACACCCTTA
>SMTZ1_10011067_pt1 | contig 10252 bp, 12 predicted proteins | sample DeeMarSWOR136_30_FD_25667 | JGI IMG/M metagenome (IMG submission 25667) | reverse complement strand
GTGACCATGGATAAGGCCCACCCTCAATCGAAATTGCTGGATATAGGCTGTGCTGTGGAGAATTTTATACTCGCTGCTCACAATAAAGGATTGGGAACGTGTGTTCTTGCACTAATTCTGATGTTTGAAAGGATTATCAAGGAGTGTCTTGGAATTCCAGATTCTATGAATGTTGTAGTTGGTATTGCCCTAGGGTATCCTGACAGTGATTTGCCCGTAAATGCATTTAGAGCACCTAAAGAAGAACTAGGCGAGATAACAAGATGGAGAGGGTTTGAATAAGTTTTATTATTATAACCACAGGAAACATTGAGAAAATATTTATTTTGTTTAAAAACTCTGTGATCTCTCTGTGGTCCACTCCGTTAGATAGTAGAAATCTAATAATGTTTATAACATAACAAATGTCAGAGCTTAGTATCTAATTTGCAAAAGACCTAAGTTAATTTAATTATCTAACGGGGTAAAATTATGAAAATGCTTTGAATGCTGAAAGGAGGAGGTAATGTTAAAATCTGATCTCATAGAAAAGGTTGCAAAAGAACTTAACATGAATCGCGATTTAGCTCAGTTAGTTGTCAATACTATCTTTGACACCATGTCTGAAGCCTTATCTAGTGGAGAAGGTATAGAGATTAGAGGATTTGGTAGCTTTAGTGTGAGACACTACCAGGGAAGAGAAGGGAGAAATCCCAAAACCGGTGAAATAGTATCTGTCCCCCCCCGCAAAAAACCTTTCTTTAAGGTAGGGAAAGAATTAAAAAATAGGATTAATACTTTATAACTTCCTTCCGATAAACATTTTATGTTATAGTACTGCTATAATTGGAAAGTGTAGAAAAGGGTTTTTTTAGGTAACTTTCCTTGCTTTCCCAGTAACTTTCCCTTTCCATTCTCATTTATACATCTGGGCACACTTTAAATAAGGTAAGAATATACTTTTCTGATGGATAAAGTCGATTTGGATGAAAAGGCACAATGGTTAGCTTCTTCTGAGGAACCCCCTCATGGTAAAGTTGACAGAGCTGTTGAGCTATCTCGGAAAAGGCCTAAGATAGTAATAAACATTATCCTCTTTATCATGACCCCCTGCAGGAACCTAGTCAGATAGTAAGGGGTTTACCTTTTTCTATTGCCCTATTGTTCATTCTATTATCACATGAAATGGGTCACTACCTGGCTTCTAAGAAGCACCATGTCGATGCTACCCTGCCTTATTTCATTCCGGCACCCACTTTCATAGGGACTTTTGGTGCTGTCATTAAGATGCGCTCCACTGTTCACAACAAAAAGGTACTGGTAGTTACACTCCCTATTTTAATTATAGGGCTAAAACTTTCAGTGGTGAAGATGGTTGAAGCCCCCATAGAAGGGCAGCTCATTTTGGGAACTTCTCTCATCCTCTCTTTTTTGAGCAAGGTTGTTTTGGGTAATTTGCCTGATACTTATCATATTGTTATCCATCCATTTGGTTTTGCTGGCTGGATTGGGTTGCTGGTTACCTCTTTAAATCTTATGCCTGTTGGGCAGTTGGATGGAGGACACATAGCATATGCCGTTCTTGGCAGGAAGGCACAGATCATATCGAGGGTAGTGATAATTGTCTTGCTAGGGCTGGGGATATGGGGGGCGCCCATGTGGCTGTTTTGGGCTATCCTGCTTATTTTCTTATTGGGTACCAAGCATCCACCAACTTTAGACTATGATGTTCCACTGGATGGAAAAAGGAAAATGCTAAGTGTCATTATGCTTTTCATATTCATTATAACTTTTATCCCTGTTCCTTTTGGTTAGTGTGTAATAAGAAAAAGGGTTCAGGTGTCAAGGATCAGAGAATGAATGGGTTATGTGGTGAGAGTTGCGGGTTACAGAATGACGATTTAAGCATTACTGTCAAGTGAGTATATACCACTGACCACCGACCACGGAGTACCACTGACAACCAACAACTGACAACTGGCTCATGACAATATAGAAAGGTGGGTAGTTTATATGAAAGAGGGAGATAGTAGTTTTTTTAGATTGATGAGGCTCATCATCATTATCTTTTGGATAATTATGATGGGCATGCTTATTCAAAAAACCTACTTTAATTCCTTTGATGACTACATCCAACCAAGTTACGCAGTAGGTCAACTCCGTCCTGATGAGGAGTGGATGGGGATTTATTGGGGTAAAGATAAGGTGGGATATACTGTTTCCAAGATTAAGAAAAAGCTTAAGGGGTATGAGATTTTTGAGCAGGCACTCATGGACCTTACCGTGATGGGTACACCACAGAGGATAGATACCCAGGTTACTTCTCAGGTAGACGATACCTTTACCCTCAAATCCTTTGAGTTCAGATTATTTTCAAACCTTTTTACCTTTAAGGCTAACGGAAGGATTCGAGCAAATGAATTACACCTAGAACTCATTTCTGGAGGAGGTAGTAATCACAGCGTCATCCCTCTCAAGGAGATCCCCTGCCTTTCTAGCTCTCTCAAACCCTTACTACTTTCTCAAGGCATGGTAGTAGGCAAACGATTTAGGCAAACCCTTTTTGATCCCTCTACTATGAGTAGTACCCCCATTGAGATGGTTGTGGAGGGAAAAGAAATGGTAGTCTTAAAAGATAAAAAAGTTAACTGTTACCGAGTCAAGAGTTCTTTCAAGGGAATCACCATAAGGTCATGGATTGATGAGGAAGGCAATACCATAAAAGAAGAGAGTCCACTCGGTTTGATACTTATAAAGGAAAGTAAAGCTGATGCTCTCACAGAAAATTGGAGTGAGACGACAAAAGACATCATTGCTGCCAGTGCAATCCCTGTTAACAGGGCAATTACTCTGTCTAATCCTTCCTATCTTAAGGTTAGATTAGGAAATATTAATCTTAAAGAGTTCAATCTCTCTAAAGGCAGACAGCAGCTTCAGGGTGATGTCTTGGAAATCTTTAAGGAGAAGATGTCAGGATTGAAACCCTATCACATTCCCTACCCCAAGGGTGATTTAGTGGAATATCTCAACCCCACCACATTTATCCAGAGCAATGATGAATCAATTATAAAAAAGGCACGAGAGATAATTGGGGATGAGAAAGATGCACTCAAGGCAGTTAATCTTATTAAGGAGTGGGTTTATCAGAATATTGAGAAGAGACCTACTCTTAGTATTCCCAGTGCTTTGGATGTTTTGAAGATGAGGGTAGGGGATTGTAATGAGCATGCGACACTTTTTGTCGCGCTTTGTAGATCTGTAGGTATACAGAGTAAACTCTGTGCTGGTATTGTCTATAATCAGGGAAGTTTTTATTACCACGCATGGTCGGATGTTTTTGTAGGACGTTGGGTTAGTGTGGATCCTACCATAAACCAGCTTCCTGCTGATGCGACCCATATCCGATTTGTAGAGGGTGGGTTAGATAAGCAACTTGAAATTATCAAATTGATAGGGGTACTGAAATTGGAGGTATTAGACTACAGATGATTCAATTGATAGATCTTACTAAACGATTTGGGAATCTCATTGCAGTTGACAGTATTAATCTTAAAGTGGATTCAGGAGAGGTCTTTGGATTCCTTGGACCCAACGGGGCAGGAAAAACTACGACCATTAAGATGATGGCAGGCTTGATTAAACCTACAAGCGGAAGGATAATTATCAATGGATGGGATTTAGCCGAGTACCCTAATAGAGCCAAGAAGGTGGTGGGGTTTATTCCGGATCGACCTTTTCTCTATGAGAAGTTAACTGCTTTAGAATTTCTGAGGTTTATCGCTGGATTGTATAATCTCTCTTCAAATGGGGTTGAGAGGAGAATGCACTATCTCTTTGAACTTTTTGGTCTTACTGATTGGCAAAATGAGCTGATTGAGAGTTTTTCTCATGGTATGAAGCAACGATTGGTAATGGCATCTGCCTTTATTCATCAACCCAAAGTGATTATCGTTGATGAACCCATGGTGGGACTTGATCCGAAAGGTGCCAAACTGGTAAAGGAAGTGTTGAGAGAGTTTTGCAGTGAGGGAAGAACTGTGTTCATGTCTACTCACACCTTGGAAATTGCTGAAGAGGTATGTGACCGCATTGCCATTATTCAAGAGGGGAAGATCATTGCTGTGGGAAATATGAAAGAGTTAAGAGAAAAAGCGGGAAGTGAAGGTAAAAAGTTGGAGCCTATCTTTTTTAAGCTTACCGGTGGGGAGGAAGTTCAGAAGGTAGTCGAGGCTTTAAGGTTTTAAAATGGGTGTGTCATGCGAGAGATTACTATTCTCCTGACGGCAAAAATTCTTTCCTATAAGAACTCTTCAAAACAAGAAGATACAAAGAGACTACTTCGCTTCGCCGTATTTTTTACCATCGGTGTGCTCTTCTGGTGTGGAACCTTTCTGATATTTTTTAGGGTATTGAGCTATTTTTCCAGCATCGAGGTTATTGGTTCCCTTCTCGCCTCTAAGCTGCTTTCCATGATTTTCCTTACCTTCTTTTCTCTTTTGATTTTCAGTAACGTCATTACTGCGCTCTCTAACTATTTCTTATCTGATGATTTACAGCTTCTCAATTCTCTCCCCATGTCCCTGGGAAGCCTTTATACAGGCAGGTTTATTGAGAATATAGTCAATAGTTCTTGGACTATACTTTTTTTTAGCTTTCCAGTCTTTTTAGCTTATGGTTTAGTGTATAGCGCTTCACTATTCTATTATCTTACTCTGATAGGAGTAATCATTCCTTTTCTGCTAATATCAGCCGCTATGGGTACCGTTGTGATACTCCTTTTAGTATATATCTTTCCAGCTCGTCGGTTGAAGGATATCATCCTTATTACCTCCATTTTGTTAGTTATGGGAGTATTCTTATTTATACGATTTCTTCAGCCAGAAAGATTAGTAGACCCAGAGAGATTCTATTTGGTGATGGATTACATCACAGATTTGAAGGTACCTACCTCACCACTTATTCCGAGTCAGTGGGCAACCAATGCAATTTCTCCTTTTCTTTTTGGTCACCCTGAAGATTTACAGTTTTTTATCCTCTTGCTTTGGAGTACAGGGTTGGCATTTGTAGTAATAGGGGAGTGGATTTTTGAAAGGATTTATTATGATGCGTGGTCAAAAGCTCAAGAGGCAAAGTCAGCTAAGTTGTCTCGATCAAAGATAGTAAATCACCTATTAGAAGCACTGCTTAAGCCTTTTTCCTCTCAAATTCGTGCTATTATTCTCAAAGATCTTAGAACCTTTTTGCGTGATACTAACCAGTGGCCTCAATTGTTTCTTATTTGTGCCCTCATTATCATCTACATTTACAACTTTAGTGTACTTCCTTTAGAAAAATCACCAATGCCTACATTTTATCTTCAGAATTTGATTTCTTTCATTAACCTTGGTTTGGCTGCCTTTGTTATTTCGGCACTTGCGGTTCGCTTCACCTTTCCAAGCATCAGCTTGGAGGGAAAATCTTTCTGGATTCTCAAGTCTTCACCCGTAGAACTACGAAGACTCCTGTGGAGCAAGTTTTGGGTAAATTTCTTTTGCCTTTTGATTCCAGCGGAAATTTTAATCATCACTACTGATATATTGATGAATGCAACCCATTTCATGATATGGCTTTCAGCTATTACCATAGGGTGTATGACCTTTGGCATCACCAGTTTAGGCATAGGTTTGGGCACCTACTTCCCTCGATTCAAAGTGGAAAATGTTTCGCAGATTGCAACGGGCTTTGGTGGTATGATGTTTATGATTGTGGCGGTATCCTTTATCGGTCTGGTGGTTATCCTGGAGGCACGTCCTGTGTACCTCTTTTTCATGTCAAGGCTTCGGAATCTCCCTTTAACAGGAGGGGAGTTAACGGAAATCATTATTCTTCTTTTTATGGCCCTCGTGTTAAATGTCCTTGCCTTTATCTTGCCTATGAAATTCGGGATAAAAAAATTATCCAACCTGGAAGTCTGAACGGACTATAGTGAATGACTTAAATGAATTGCTGGTTGGAAGGTCATTGCGAGGGATTCGCTTTGGCGAACGATGAGGCAATTCCTTAAGATTCATCGTATTATGTTTTTTAGTTTAATTTTTTTCTGCCAATGCTGTGGGCTTCATACCAGTGCAATTCAGCTTGGCAGATTCTTCCACTTTGAAGACAGACTTTTGCGATGCCTTTCAATTTTCTCCAGCGACCCGTTCCGTATTACTTCCTGAGCCGCATAATATCCCTGATTTTTCCAACGATTGCTATCTTTTCACTATTTTCTATTTTGCCTATTATCTCAAAATTCATTTAAATTTGCACCATTTTGATTTTAAAGTTCGTAAGGCAGTCCCTGGATGAAAACTCTCACCGATCATAGCAATCCAAGAAGAATGTCCAGGTTTGACAAATAGCGCAATTATTTGGAGATTTCAGTTATTCAGGTGAAGCCAAGGTATATAGGAGATCCTTGGGAAAAGTATAAAGAGACGATATGTTAAAGAACACTTTTGAGCAACAGCCTGTCAAAGGCTGCTCCCTTTCTTTCTTTATTTTTTGAAACGAGGGAAAAATCAAGAATTCAAGAAAATAATCTATATTTCTTGTTAATATCAAAAAATACATGTTATAGTTAATCCTAATTAAGGAGTGATATCCTGTGAAAAAAAAGGTTGGTACTATTTTGACGAAGAGTTGGTGTTTAGAGCTAGAGAGGTTGCCCTTTCTCATGGGCAATCATTGAGCAAGATATTAGAAGATGCCTTAAAGATGTATCTGCTCACAGTAGATAGGGGGAAATTGGAAAGACAAAAGGATATATCCCAAATTACACGTGGATCTATGAGAGTTCCACAATCAGTACTTAAGGCTGTGATGGAAGAAGAGGATAATAAAAACTATTTCCTTTGAAGTAATTATTAAGACTTACAGATTTGGAATTTTTTTGATGTGAGGTGAATGATGAAGAGAACTAAATTTGAGGTGCACAAAGGTACACTAGTGAGTTTTCTTGAAGGACATAGAAAAGCCAATGAATTAATCAAAGCAGAGAGGAGGAAACGGCTGTCTCAATTGAGTGTGGAAGATACCCTTCGTGAGTATGATGACCTTTGTAATATATGGGAAGCTCATGCTCAAAAGGAAGGATTAGAAGTGCTGGAGAGGAAGAAGATATCATCTCTCCTTGAGAGGAGGAGGAGATTTAACAGAGCAGGTGGTTTGGGAGAAGGTGATGGCTGGAAGACCACAAGATCTAACAGACATAGAGAGTGTAATCATACGCCAGAAAGGTAAATTGGATGTAGAGTATATTCGTCAATGGCTTGATAAATTTTCACATTTACTACAGATGAAAGACATATCTGAGCGATTCGAAGAACCTTGGAAACGATTTATGAAAGAAGGGGAAATATGAGAGACATTATCAGTTCACCTCTTTTCGTTTGAGTCCACAGGATAGAAATTCCTTTTTGGACACGGATTCTCAGGATTTTAAATATGTACCTTGGATTGAGGACGCCGAATACAAATTCAGAGATTATAGAGATATTGAGTGAAGCTAGTTATATCTCAAAAGATGAGGCTGATAATTATTAAGATGAGCCAGTTCAGGAATAGGATAGTCCAGAAGATTTGAGGAAACGGCTATACCCAGATGAATAAATAATGCCTGAACGATAAGTCTCGTTCAGGCAAAAAACCGAATACCCCGGTTAAATAAAACAAGTTCATTTAACGGTGCAGGTCGAATTTCTAAAAGACGAAAGCAGGTTTTCGGTAAGATATTAAATAGGGGTAGAAGATTGGGTAATGGATCAATGCCACAGATAGATGATAGAGAGAGGGAAAGGCGTTTTAAGCCCTTCGAAGAGCGGATGCGAAGCGCTGGTCTGAATGATGTCGTAATTGAGACATTTCGGCATTATTATAGCCAGCTTTTAAGTGGTGGATCAGGATTCATAAGTCGCGTGAAGATTGACCCGGTTGATGAGATTCCTGATGTGGAAAAGTTGGAAGATTACTCTGAAGTTGGTCAGAATGCAATAAAAAAGGCTGTGCTCATTAAGCTAAACGGTGGATTGGGCACAGGAATGGGGATGGAAAAGGCTAAATCCCTTCTTGAGGTGAAAAATGGCTTATCTTTTCTCGATATCATTGCCAGACAGGTGCTTCATGTGCGCTCCACCTATGGTTGTGATTTGCCCCTGGTGTTAATGAACAGTTTCAGCACGCAGGCAGACTCCCTTGCTGCGCTTGAGAGGTATCCTGAGTTAAGAGGCTCAATTCCTTTGGATTTTTTACAACACAAGGTACCGAAGATTGACCAGAATGCTATGAGACCAGTTGAGTGGCCTCAAAATCCTGAGCTGGAGTGGTGTCCTCCAGGGCATGGAGATATCTATATCGCTCTGGTTACCTCAGGTATGCTTGATAGCCTGTTAGCCAAGGGTTATGAATATGCCTTTGTCTCTAATACAGATAATCTTGGTGCGGTGATGGATATTCAGATTTTGGGTTATTTTGCATATCATAACATTCCCTTCATGATGGAAGTGGCTGATCGCACCGAGGCAGATAGGAAGGGAGGTCACCTCGCACGCCTGAAAGGTGGAAACCTCACATTGAGAGAATTAGCTCAGTGTCCTAAGGAAGAGCAGGAGGAATTTCAAGATATCACCATTTACAAATACTTCAATACCAATACATTATGGGTTAATCTGATTTCTTTGAAGGCACTGCTTAATGAGAAAAATAACATACTCCCCTTACCTTTGATTTGCAATAGCAAGACGGTGGATCCCAGAAATAGGGCTTCCCCTAAAGTTTTTCAATTAGAAACTGCTATGGGTTCCGCCATCTCGGTATTTTCTGGTGCCCAGGCCCTTCGGGTACCAAAGATCCGTTTTACTCCAGTTAAGGCCTGTGTGGATCTGTTAGGACTGTGGTCAGATGCCTATACATTAACAGAAGATTCACGGGTTATACAAAATCCAAAGAGAAGGCTAGGTCAAATTGTAATCGAGCTTGATCCCCGCTACTACAAGCTCTTTGATAATATGAAAGCACGTTTCCCTTATGGTGCTCCCTCACTTATTGAGTGTCAAAAATTGGTGGTAGAGGGTGATGTTCTCTTTAAAAGAGATGTGGTTGTTAAAGGAAGCGTCCGGATTACCAACAAAGGTAAGAAGCAGCTTGTGATCCCTGATGGAGAAATGATCGAGGGATAGGTGAGAGAGGGTAACTAATCTACGGTGAAATATAGTAAAGCTTCGTGTACTTCGTTGATTGCTATGTGCATTCCGTGAGATTCTGTGGCTTTAAGGGGTTTTTGGTTTTTTAAAATAGCGTTGTGTGAGGTCAAATGACATCATGGGATAGTGCTTTTTGATAAGTGCGTTTAGCACAACCAGCTCTCTTTTCTTTTCGCTTACCAAAACTGCCTTTTTTATATTGAACCTTTCAATATTATTTATGTAAATTGAAGGTTTGCACCCTGTTTTTTCTACTACCGTAAAATAACCTTCTGATATCTTATCGGAGAATGTGCCGAAACAGTGGAGCTTCTTCATAAGCCTTAGCAGTAGCTCGATCAGAAATAAGAACTCTCTTTTTTCTAGAGAAGGTGTGAGGAATTCACCCAGAAGGACTTCATTTTTCCGCTTGGGAATAAAGAGATAACCTTCCTGATTACCCTTCACCTTCATCTCCATAAATACGTGGGGAATATCGAGCGGAATGCCTGCCATAGAGAGGGTACTCATTTTTGTCCACAGTGTGCGGGCAGAGATATTTTTTGGGTGGTTAATGTATCGTACCACCTTCAGTAGTTTTACATTGCCATCGCAGCTGAGTTTCATATGAATTTCTTCTCTCTGCTTCATGTTGGAGGAAGGTAGGCTTTTGGCTAAAAGGTCAAATCTATGAATGATGCTGAGGATTTCCTCAATCTTGTATCCCTTCCGGTAGTATCCTTTAATGTCTTTTTGTTCGCATTTCTCATAGAGGGCATCCGTATAAACAGAAGTAACCCTTCCCCTTAAATTATCCTGCTTTAAGAGATCTATGGTGCGTTCTTGAATGGTCCTTGCGAGAGAAAAAACCTGTTGCCTATTTTCACCATCACTCATATAGGATTTTAAAAATCTTAGTCTGTCTGGGGTGCTGATTTCCCTTCCCACGCGATTTAGTTTAGCGAGGCATCTTACCTTTTGATAAAACGATAAGCTACGTTTTATTGCGATCTTTTCAAAATCACTAAGATAGAGTTTTACTCCTCCTGTGGTGTCCTTTGTGAGAAGGAAGT
>SMTZ1_10008505_pt1 | contig 10252 bp, 6 predicted proteins | sample DeeMarSWOR136_30_FD_25667 | JGI IMG/M metagenome (IMG submission 25667) | reverse complement strand
CTTACAGCCACCGTTGAGACTAAGATACCTCAGGGCCATCTTAAAATATACCAGCTCGGGAGCCCTGAAGACTATATACCTTACTTCAACTTTGGCTGCAAGTATGACCGGATCGGTACTGGTTATGAGAGGCAGGACGACCTCGCCAGCGAAGCCTGGGAATTTCGCCGGGTGATCGATACTTTACTTAGTGAACAACACCGTAATTGAGTATACATATTTGTGAAGTCAGGTATAGATACTTACGTCATAGATAATATATTGATCCCCTAAGGGGATTCCTCTTTTATCCGTTTAAAGGCGGATTCAAACTCCCTCCATATTAGAAGTCCTATGCGGTTTTGGGTCTCAACAATCTCATCAAGCACCTTTTTGTCCGTTAGCGGATTGATCAGTACCGCCCTTAAAACCACTATATTCTGCGGCCGATAACGGGTGGACTCAAGGGTAGTTCTGGAAACAAATGTAGTATCATCCCTTCTTAATTCACGATGCAGCTTGACGTTTAATCCATTTATAAGCCGGTTTATATCCCTGATTTTTTTCTCTGCCTCCTTGGCCTTTTCCCTGTTTGAGAGGGAAAAGGCCTGATATTCCAAGATCCCCTCCCATATGGATATCTGATCCTTTGCGGCTTCCGGTATAAATCGATAGTTGAGGATAAACAGCTCCGGTGTATTCAAGACCTCAAAATTCCCGCAATCGTCTAAGATGCCTCTTAAATAATTTGTGGATTCCCTTGCATGCTGTAATAACAGGCCGTATCCATTCTTTCCTATTATCTTCAAGGCTGCCCAGGGTTTGAGACAGGCAAAAGGCCGGGAGCCTTCAAGGGTAAAACGCCCCGTATCAACCGAATTTCTCCGGATAATATAATGCGATGAATGTTTGATTAGATTAAGGTCTTTTTCGCTTTTAAAGATAACCACGCCCATACTTATGGGGCAAAAAAATAATTTATGTGTATCAATGGAAACTGAGTCGGCCATCTCGATACCCTTAAACATGGGGCGATATTCATCTACAAGCAGTGCTGGACCGCCCCAGCAGGCATCCACATGGAAATGGGCCCCGGTTTCACGGGCTATCTCACCTAGGGCGGTGAGATTGTCTATGTTGCCTGTCTCTGTCGTGCCGGCAATGCCGATTATTGCAATAATCTTGCTCTTTCCGTCGGTGGAATCGTCCTGTAGGCCTTTTATCCTTCGACGGAGTTTTTTAATGTCAATATGATTGTTCCCATCAACGGGTATATTAATAACGTTTGATTCCCCTATTCCAAGCAGATTAGCGGCTTTGGCAATTGAATAATGTGCCCTGGCGGAAACGATGAACACACCTCTTGAATATCCGTAATGCCTGAGCGCCCTCTCACTCCCGGTAAACCGGAAGCCCGGGAAATCCCCTTCAGGCGGAAAGGCCTTTTCCCTGGCCACCATGAGGGCAGTAATGTTTGAAAGGGTCCCACCGGAAGTCACGTTGCCCAGAGCGATGCGTGGATTGTGGATATTCTTCTTGTAAAAGCTGCTTTTTCTTTCATAAACCAGATTGTGAAGCCAGGCTACCAGTTCTCTTTCAACAAAGCTTGACGCCTTTGCCGTTTCTATCTTAACCTGGTTCTGGTTCAGGGCCGCAATTATCATCTCTATCAGTATCATAAAATAGGGGATAGCACTGGTCATATGACCTATATAGTAAGGGCTTTCTACCTTGACGGAATGCCTTATTATCTTTGATTTAATCTCGGAAAGTACGTCCTTTATCAGGAGAGGACTGTTTGGTATGGAGGTCCGGTCAAATATCTCGCTTAGTTCGGGAAGTGTGACGCTGCTGTGTATGCCGCCTTTTTCCTGAAAAAAATCATGGATCAACTCGAGCAGCTCATGTCCGAACTCGACAAACTTGTCCGGTGAGTCCGGCATGATAAACAGCTTCCTCAGATATTCCATCGTGGATTTGATCTTTTTGGGAGATTTTCGAGCCATTCTTTCTTCTAATCTATAGTAACCGCGTTAAACAAATGGGCATTTTGCCCATCTTGTCTGTCTCTACTTTAAAAAATATGTCTGCCTTTTTATGGCGTTTAATGTTATTGTATAAAGGATTTTCTTTTTAGAAGTCAAGCCGTGATAAACCGGCCTATCCGCTTTCTATGGCCTGCAGTTCCTCCTTAATGTATTTAAGTCTATCAATATCATCTTCGCTGATTTTTTCTTCATTTGATTTAAACCTTTTCCTGAGCCTTTTCAGCTCGCCTTCAAGATCAATAATAATATTTAATGAGATATCTAAGATATTACGGGGTTTCTCCTGAATAACTGAAGCCTCCCTCATAACCCCTTTCGCTTTTAGTATAAGCCTTTCCTTCCAGGCAGGGATGGTAACCTCCAGGTTATACTCTTTCCGGATCTTTTCGGCCAGGGCCTGGCTGGAGGCAGGTTCTCCGTGAACAACAAAGACACGCGGACTTGACTCGATAAAATGACTGATCCATTCCAGAAGATCCTTCTGGTCTGCATGAGCTGAAAATCCACCGATAGTATAGACCTTTGCCTTAACAGAGACATTTTCTCCAAAGATCTTCACGGACTTTGCCCCCTCAACGATACTTCTCCCAGTAGTGCCCATGGCCTGAAAGCCCACCATTACGATGCTGGCGCCTGATCGCCAGAGATTATGTTTAAGGTGGTGTTTGATCCTGCCTGCCGTGCACATGCCGTTGCCGGCCAAGATTATTGCTGGGCCTGTGCTTTCATTGATTTTTATTGATTCCTTCGTGGCGGGAGTCAATTTAAGGTTTGGTATATTAAAGGGATCAAATCCTTGATTCACTATGGCCATGGCCTCTTCATCATAATACTTTTTATTCTTTCTGAAGATCTCGGTGGCCCTGATCGCCAGCGGGCTGTCAAGATAGATAGGGATATCAGGCAACTCTCCGTTTCTATAAAATTCGCCCAAAATATATATAATCTCCTGGGTTCTTTCCACGGCGAATGCAGGGATAATTATCTTTTCCCCGTTTGATACCGCATAGTTTATAGCCTCCAAAAGCTCTTTTTTGCTGTCTTCGAAGGAACGATGCAACCGGTTGCCATATGTGGATTCAATAAAAAGATAGTTGGCAGCGAAAATCTCATGTGGATCCTTTACAATCAGTTGATCTCGTTTGCCTATATCCCCGGAAAACACGACCTTCACTTCCCCATCAGCGGTTTCTACCCATAGTTCCAGGATGGATGATCCCAGAATATGACCCGCATTTCTAAGCCTGGCCCTTATCCCAGGCTCCACATCAATTATTCTGTCTCTCTCAACCGGATAAAAAAACCGCAGGCTCTCCTCAGCATCTGCCACAGTGTAAAGGGGAAGGATTTCACCCTTTGATTGTCTTCTGTTCTTCCTTGTCTGCCATTCTGCATCTGTCTCCTGTATATGGGCAGAGTCCATTAACATAATAGCGCTAAGCTCCGCGGTCGGGGGTGAAGTGATAATCCTGCCCCTAAAGCCGTCTTTCACCAGCTTGGGAATCCTGCCGCTATGGTCAATATGTGCATGGGTCAGGAAAAGAGTGTTTATCTCCTTGGGGACAAAACCCCAGTCTCCCCAGTTTCGATCTTCCATCTGTCTTCGCCCCTGGAAAAGCCCGCAATCGACAAGCACCTTTTTCCCGGCAGGACTCTCAACTAGATAATTGGAGCCGGTTACAGTTCCCGCGCCTCCTAAACAAGTCACTCTTATCATACGCCCCTTCCTTTCTCCTCATTTATAAAACTGATATTTATAATGTATATATACCACATGAAAACATTCTCTATGGAGTGGGGATTCCTTTTCATAGGCGAAACACTTTAAGAATATTGAATACCCGCCTGCCATAGCCCTATTTTAGTAATGAAGTTTATTGCTTCATAATCCTCTTACCTGAAGATGGAGCTAAATTATTTCCTCCCCCTCTTAGGGGGAGGCTGGAGAATGAGACGCCACCTTAATCCTCCCCTAAGAGGGGAGGAAAATGGAACTAGGGCTGTGGCGGGCGGGTATTCTCTTTTTTGCCCTATACGCCACGCGCTCTGCCATATGTCTCCCGAATGTCTGTCCTATCCGCAACAGTCAATGATCGGGTACCTGTATTCATCCCCCAGATAATTTCTGATGATATATTCGTCTCCTTTGATCCCGCGAATATAATCAGGGGTGATGGGGATCTTGCCTCCACCCCCGGGGAGGTCTATCACGAAACTAGGTATACCGAGTCCTGAAATACTGCTCTGTAATTGTGATACTATCTCTACCCCCTTTCTAATGTCGGTCCAGAAATGGGAAGTTCCCTTTGCAAGGTCAGCCTGAAACAGATAATACGGCCTCACGCGTATGCTAAGAAGTTTCAACATCAATTCCTTCATTATAATTAAATCATCATTAATACCTTTTAAGAGAACGGTTTGACAACCCATTGGAATCCCGGAGTCTGCCAGCAGTGAACATGCAAAGGCTGACTGCGGGGTGATCTCCGAGGGATGGTTAAAGTGGGTATTGATATAGAGTGGATGAAACCCTTTGAGCATGTCCGCAAGCCCTTTTGTAATGCGCTGGGGGAGAGTGCACGGGATCCTTGTACCTATTCGTATGATCTCCACATGCGATATTGATCTGAGTTCGCTAAGTATATTAAAGAGTTCTTTATCTGAAAGTATTAATGGATCTCCACCCGACACAAGGACATCCCTGATCTCTTTAGTGGCCTTAATATAGGATATCCCCTCCATTATTGTCTCTTTACTCACCATGGAAGATCGTCCTACCTTTCTCTTCCTGTTGCAGAACCTGCAGTACATGGCGCAACGGCCGGATACAAGGAACAGCACCCTATCCGGGTATTTATGGGTAATGCCTGGCACAGGCGAAAGACCTTCTTCATTTAGGGGATCCACAAACCCTTCCAACCGGGTTATCTCGCGAATATCAGGAACAGCCTGCCTGTATATGGCGTCACTTCTTTCCCTTATAAGGCTTAGATAATATGGATTTATCAACATCGGATATATCGAGACGACCTGCCGAATGTCGGATTCTTCAATTTCAGAGAATATGGAGGAAAGCTGATCAGGCTCGGTTATGCTACCCTTTAGAATTTGTTCCCATGATTCCATTGTATTATGTCTTTATCCCTCAAATTATTAATCATATCTTCATATCGGTTCACAATACCCAGGCCAATATTTTTGAAATTAGCAAAGTATTTGCTATTTTATGGCTGCTCAAGGCCTCATCTAAGATTATTTCGGATCGCAACTACATTAGATATATTCTGAGGTCTTAGTAAATAATTTCGTCGATCTTTGCAAGTTTTGACTTGTTAATATAAGGCATTTTTGATTAAATTTTTTTATTTAACCGAGATAAAAGGGGTAACTAATGGATATATTTGAAGTTATCAACAACAGAAAGAGCAGTAGGTGTTTTTTGGACAAGCCCATAGAAAGAAAAATACTTGAAAGATTATTCTCACTGTCAACGATGGCGCCGTCAGCGATAAACCTTCAGCCCTGGGAACTGGTGGTAGTATCAGGGGAAGAGAGAAAAAGGTTAAGCAGATTACTTATAAAAAGAATGAGGGAGAGGAATATCTCATGTGGTCCCGATGCCAGAGGCCCATTACCCGAACTCTATAAATCGCGTGAGAAGGCCCTGCTGGATTGCATGCTTCCGGATATCCCTGAGGGCCTCCATTTTCAGGAATTTTTCAACGAGGGAAGCTGTAATTTTTATGGCGCGCCTACGGCTGTAATTATTAATATTGATCAACTTTTTTTAGGTTCTCATCTGACGGACATCGGTATTCTTGTCGGATATTTCGTGCTTGCGGCCCATGCTCTTGGACTTGGATCCTGTCCTATTGGCCTGATAACAGCCTTTGAAGATGAAATAAGAGAACTACTGAATATCCCTGATAGAAAAAAGGTAGTGATATCTATAGCTGTCGGATATATTGATCCCGACGCAAAAATCAATTACGCCAGGTCAAAGAGGGTGCCTATTGATGATATGGTAAGATGGATAGGATAGGCAAACCAATCCTTTTAAAACAATACATCCATCAATCCTCTGACCGATTCTATGCCCACCATCTTCATATTGGATATGGACACACAGTTTTCCTTGTTGCTTCTAGATAGAAGACATCTGGTGAATCCGAGCTTTTTCGCCTCCTTTATCCTCAACTCCGGCTGGCTTACTCCCCGGACCTCGCCTGCAAGACCGATCTCTCCAAAGACTACCATGTCAGGATTTACAGGTTTGTCAAAAAAGCTTGATATCATTGCCGACACAATACCGAGGTCAGCGGCAGGCTCATCCACCTTGAGCCCCCCTGCTACATTAACAAAAATATCCTGATCCCCCATCTCTATCCCCATCCTTTTGCCCAGAACAGCCACAAGAAGTGATACCCTGTTATGATCAACGCCTATTGCCGTCCTTCTCGGGACACCGAAGGGGCTTGCACCTACAAGTGCCTGTATTTCCACAAGTATAGGCCTCGTGCCTTCAAGACACGGTATCACTACTGAACCAGCCGCCCTTTCCTGTCTTTCCTCCAGAAATATCCTGGATGGATTTCCAACCTCCTTTAATCCCTCCTCATTCATCTCGAAGACACCTATCTCGTTTGTAGACCCATAACGATTCTTTACAGCCCTCACTATCCTGAACACATGGCTGCTGTCGCCTTCAAAGTAGAGAACTGTATCTACCAGATGTTCGAGCAGTTTCGGCCCGGCAATGACGCCGTCTTTGGTTACGTGGCCTACAAGAAAGACAGGCGTGTTGGTCTCCTTGGCAAACCTGAGGAACCTAGCGGAGACCTCGCGCAGCTGTCCCACACTGCCGGGTGTTGAAGGGAGCCCATTCGTATAGATCGTCTGAATAGAATCGACCACTAACAGATCAGGATTCAGTTCCCTGATCCGTTCAAAGAGATCTTCGATACAGTTACCTGTTATAACAAAAAGGTTTTTCGAATGGATCGAAAGACGCCTCGCCCTCAGCTTTATCTGTTGCGGAGATTCCTCTCCGGAGAGATATAAGGATTTTAGTCCCTGCCCGGAAATCCCACCGGCTACCTGGAGTATAAGTGTGGATTTACCTATCCCGGGTTCTCCGCCCAAGAGAATAATAGAGCCGGGTATCACACCTCCGCCAAGGGTGCGGTCGAATTCAACAATCCCTGTCTTTAACCGCTGTTCATGATCAATGGATATGTCATCTATGACCTGAGGTCGGCCCACGTTGGAAGAGATACCGTCTCTATCCCTAGGTTCAGAGATCTCCTCAATAAAACTGTTCCATTGACCGCATTCGGGGCACCTCCCCATCCACTTCGGGGCTTGATGACCGCAGCTCTGGCAGACAAAGATGTATTTATTCTGTTTTGTCATAATTCAGATGACACGTAATAATTGGCGTCCGATTAGGATGTTGCATCTAATATTGATCTATTGTCCCATGGGACATTCTTGCTTTTAAAACTTTATGCAAAATCTTAACATGTACCGTATTACTCTTTAATCTCCGCTACTCCGTGTTTCTTGTATAATTCAATCAGTGCCATCCGCCATCTTGTTGCTTCATCACGTCCTTTCTCTATCTTTTCATTCCCCTGAATAATAATATCTTCACTGCCGTTTTCTATCCCGAGCATCTTGGTTTTAAATCCGTCATACATCAGTTCAGCTGCCAGGATATAGATCGCATGTACTGCCTTTATCTCCTCGTTCTCGGGCATTATTTCCCTTAATCCGTCAAGGAACCTCTTATACACGGGTATGACAAAATCCCTCAATTCCTCATAGACCCTCTGGTCTGTTGTATAGTTCTCCCCTACAACAGAGGCGTATCTTTCCAGTGATTTCCTCTCCAGTTCCGCGATGTTCAATATGCCTTGATTCACGTAATTTACCAGATCCTTTGCGGCTCTACCGGTAACGATCCCGCTCTCTCCCCGGTTAAAGATGCATCCAGTAATCCATAGACAGATAAGAAATATTGATGTGATGACCGCTATCCTTCCTCTCGCCATGACTCCCTCCTGAAGTATCTATTCAAACATCAATTGTATTGATTTTTATCATAGCCTCTGTTAAACCTTGTTCCGTTATTTGTCAATGATGAAAAGTCATTATCGATAGGGTGTTATCTATTATAAATTCTCAGAAAGGATATATTTTTTGGCTGACGATTTCAGATCAGATCTATTTAAATCAGCAGTTAAAATGTATGCCATCCTTTTACTTGTCTTGGCATCATCCCTATCTCCTGTCAAATTAATACCGGTGCAACCCACATACGCCCTGGACCGCCCATTTAACAATGCGGCCAACTGGGGCGGGACCGGCCTGATCGAGACCCCCAACGCCAGGATCCTTGAAGACGGGGTAATCAGGTTCGGCGCTGCCCAAGCATCTCCATACAGGTGGTACACAGGCGCCATGGGCATCCTGCCGCGGCTGGAATTTTCAGGCAGAATTACCCAGATTACCAATATACCGGTCCCTTCCATGCCTGGATACGGAACCCTTAAAGATAAGGCCTTTGATATAAAATTTCAGATCATACCTGAGTCCAGAGAACTGCCGGCCGTTGCCATCGGCATACATGATTTTCACGGGACACGACTATTTGCAGCCGAATATCTGGCTATAAGCCGTCAGTATTATCCTATAGACTTCACGCTCGGCATCGGAAGCAAGCGCCTGAAAGGCCCTATGGAACTGCCTGTTCTCGACAGATACGGCCTGTTCGGCGGGGTTGAGATAGAGTTAAATGACCGGCTTCACTTCATCGCCGAATATAATCCCATTGAATATGAAATAGACAAAAGCTCTGCAAGAGGTGTTCCGGAAGGTGCGAGGTATCCGGTCAACGTGGGGCTCAGGGCCAGGATCTTAAGCGGTATAGATCTAGGTCTATCTTATCAGAGGGGTAACACCTTCGGTATAATGCTGCATATCCGGGCAGGGCTCGGTCAACAGATCCTTCCTTATCGTGCTGATCCGCCGCCGCTGGTCTCCGTGGATCGGAGGCCCTTTAATAAAAGGGATCAAAAGGAGATGGTTGAAAAGATCCATGAGGCCATTCACGAGGCAGGCTTCTCTGGTGTCGCTGTCTATACCGATGGACGCGATCTTATCGCTGAATTTGAAAACAGTAGATATCTCTCAAATCAGAAGGCAGCTGGCAGGGTCCTTCGTATTCTCCTGTTTTACTCTCCCAGCGATACTGTGCGATTGACTGCCGTTCTCAAGAAACTTGACATGCCCATATTGAAAATCTCGGTCATGCCCGATCAGATGGAGAAATACATTCTCGGGGAGATATCCGAGGACATCTTTTTTGAAAGGCTGTTGAATATTGAGATCACAGATCATGTCCTTGAAACACGGGACGGGGAATATATCCAGAGCAAAAAGGACAGGACATCTAGATACAATATCGGGATTAAACCCGATATTGATATCTACTGGAATGATCCCTCCGGATTCTTTAAGGGCACGGTTTCAATAAAACCTTATATCAGGACGGATTTATGGAAAGGGGCGTCAGCCTACGCAAGGTTTAGCATACCTTTATATTCAAACGTATATTCCCCTTCAGCCGCTTCTCTGCCACCGGATGTCATAAGGACGGACATATCAAAATACATGGGGAAATATTACACCTTTGACAGATTGCTGATAAACCAGGCCTTTCGCATATCTAAAAAGACCTTTGGCCGTCTCAGCCTTGGTTATTTTGATAATATGTATGCGGGTGTTGGCGGAGAGATACTTTATTACCCCGGGGATGGCAAAATGGCCTTTGGTGTCGAGGGAGACTGGCTTAGGAAAAGGGTGCCGGAAACAGGATTTAAGTTGATGGATTTTAAAAGATACAGTATGCTCGCTAACGCCTATTACTATTATCAAGGCCTTGATATGACCTTTCATGCCCAGTACGGCAGGTTCCTGGGAGGGGATACGGGGTGGATGCTTGATATCAGCAGAAGGTATGATACAGGGGCTGTTGTTGGTATCTATTACAGTTTTACGGATACGGATGTATTTACGGAAATATGGAACAGGGGTTACCATCATAAGGGCGTTTATCTAAACCTGCCTTTAAGGATGTTTCTTACCCGCGATTCAAGCCAGATGCTCAATTACGGGGTATCTCCATGGACAAGGGATGTCGCGGCTACCGTAACCCACTGGCA
>SMTZ1_10021970_pt1 | contig 10253 bp, 8 predicted proteins | sample DeeMarSWOR136_30_FD_25667 | JGI IMG/M metagenome (IMG submission 25667) | reverse complement strand
GTGTAAATATCCGGACCTTCGTTGGCAGCCGCTGCAGCCTGGAATGATGGCGCAAGGTTCTCGGTTGATTCGAGCACCTGCTCGATTTCCACATTCGGATGTGTCTTTTCGAACATGGCAATGCTTTCATCAAACCAGTCTGACATACCGGGTGCCTCCTGCTCGCCCCACCATCCTATCACGAGCTTCACCTTAGCAGGCGTTGGTGCTTTTTTTTCTTTACTACCCGTCCATGCAGGAAAGGCGACAAGTAGCAGCAATAGTACAACAATCGCGCTTAAAATTATCTTTACATTTCGCCTCATTTTCTCTTCCTCCTTTCATTAATTGATAGATTGTTTTAGATTAATCAAGGAGATAAAAATTTTATAATTTAAGATTCGCTAGCAAACATAAAAAAGACGCAATAAATCCCTTTGTCCATGAAATATTCACGATTGCTTTTTCTAACAAAAAACAACAGCATTTTTGCGAATATTCTATCCTTGATAGAACATTCTGTCAATAAAAAGTACCAAACAAAAAAGGTACCAATTCATTTTTCAGAGCTCGTGCTACGTTGAAGCTCCTCAAACGGGAAGTCACATCACATGCCCGATACATGAGGGGTAACATGGAGGTCGGTTGAAGTGAAACCTGTTCCAACAGAAGTTACACAGAAGAGTGAGCTCCTCCTGGCTGTCCGTCAGGAGATTGGACGTGTCGTGGTGGGGCAGGAGTACCTGATTGAGCGTTTACTGATTGCGCTGCTTTGCAACGGTCACGTTCTCATAGAGGGAGTGCCTGGACTTGCAAAGACGCTTTCGGTTACCACACTCGCCCGGACCATCAAGGCGAGTTTTCAACGAATTCAGTTTACCCCAGATTTGCTTCCCGCGGATCTGACCGGAACACTCATCTACAATCAGAAGACCGGAGATTTCATCCCCAGGAAGGGTCCGATTTTTGCCAACATCATACTCGCGGACGAGATCAACAGAGCTCCCGCGAAAGTACAGAGTGCGCTGCTTGAGGCCATGCAGGAACGCCACGTCACAATAGGCGATGCAACCCATCTGCTCGGTGACCCATTTATGGTGCTTGCAACGCAGAACCCAATCGAACAGGAGGGTACCTATCCACTTCCTGAGGCTCAGACAGACAGATTTATGCTTAAGCTCAAGGTCACCTATCCGGATAGGGATCAGGAACTGGAAATTCTGCGACGCATGGCCAAGAACAGCCTTAATCTCGATGTGTCCGCAGTGATGAGCCCCTCTGATATTCGGGAGCTGAGAACGCTCGTTGACAACGTCTACATGGACTCGAAGATTGAAGAGTACATCGTAAACCTGGTCCATGCAAGCAGACACCCGGAGAACTGGAATTTACCGATCATCGAATTGATTGAGTACGGAGCATCTCCACGGGCGACGATCTACCTGACCCTGACTTCAAAGGCTCATGCCATCCTGCAGGGTCGGGGGTACGTCACCCCCTTCGATGTCAAATCCATGGCAATGGACGTCCTCCGGCACCGCATCATCATCAGCTACGAGGCTGAAGCGGAGGGCAAGAGTCCAGAAGACCTGATCGCCCAAATTCTGGAGAACGTAGAGGTGCCATGACTACGTCGGAACTCGCGAAAAAGGTCAGATACATCGAGATCACCACCAAGAAAGCGGTTACTGCAACCTTTGCGGGTGAATATGCGAGTGCCTTCAAGGGACGGGGAATGGAGTTTGATGAAGTGCGGGAATACCAGACCGGCGACGATATACGCACGATCGACTGGAACGTGACTGCACGCACCGGTAAGCTGCATACCAAACGCTTCATGGAGGAACGGGAGCTTACCATCATATTTCTGGTCGATCTCTCCTCGTCCGGAAGCTTCGGCAGCGGCATGCAGAGCAAGAGAGAGCTCGCTGCCGAGATCTGTGCGCTCCTCGCCTTTTCGGCTATCAAGAACAACGACAGAGTCGGACTCATCATATTCACGGATGGTGTCGAGATGTACATTCCACCAAGGAAGGGCTCGACCCACGTACTCCGTCTCATCAGAGAGCTGCTCGCTTTCAGGCTGGAGGGTCCGGACCCTGCTTTTACGAACATCGGATTTGCCCTCAACTCTTTCTCCCGTCTGTTCAAAAGGAGGGCGGTTGTATTTCTGGTTTCCGATTTTCTTGACCGAGGGTACGAGCACCAGCTGAAAGTGGTCGGCATGCGTCATGATCTCATTGCAGTCTTGCTCTCAGATCCCCGTGAATATGAGCTGCCACGGGTCGGTTTCGTGGAGCTGGAAGATGCGGAGACGGGAAAGCGGTTTCTCCTGGATACAGACAGCAGAACGGTCCGGAGTGTGTACCAGGCCGTCTGGACAGAAAAAGCCGAAGCCCTTAGGAGCCTTTGCATGAGCGCGGGGATCGACCACATATGGATCACGGCGGGTGAAGACTATGTACGCCCGCTCGCACGATTTTTTCTTGAGAGGGAGAGACGGTTCAAAGTCCATTTGAGGTGATTCGATGTCTTGGATGAAATTGTACAGAGGGCTATCAATATTTCTTCTGCCAGTTGTTGTAGCATCTGCCGTTTCATCCTGCAGCATATCCGCGATCGGAAGCGACAGGGAGTTCGAGATTGTAAAGGAATACGACCAGGGAGGTCCGGGTACGTTTACGGTCAAGGTATCGAGAACACGGCTGAGCACTGCTGAAGAGCTCACCCTCGTTCTCGAAGCGAAAGCTCCTGAAGGGTGGAGCGTCGCATTTCCACAAGTTCAAGACTCCCTTGATAAGTTCAGAGTCGCTGACAGGGGAATGGAGATCCGCAGACTGGATCGAGACAGGAACCTGATCTATACGAGAAGCTATACTCTGGAGCCCTTTCTTTCAGGTGACTATACCATTCCTCCGCTCGAGATTTCCTTTGAAGAACAGGGGGGAGTCTATTTCTTTTCCCTCATCTCCGAAGAGATTGCCGTTGAGGTTGCCTCGGTACTTCCACCCCAGCTGGGAGAGCAGGATATCGAAGAAATCTGGGGCCCGGCAAGCCTTGAGCGGAGAATGATTGCATGGATAGGAATCGCAGGGGTCATACTGGCAGCTTTTGGTGCAGGTCTGCTGTATGTCCGCAGGCGGCTCCCTGTCTTTCGGTCAGAAGCGAAAGCTTTGCATCCATGGGAAGCAGCCCTGAAAGAGCTGGATAGTCTCCTTGCGGAAAAGTTGATCGAGCAAGGAAGATACCGCGAGTTTTATGAAAGCATCAGTGATCTGACACGGCGCTACGTGGAGCGACGGTTCAGTATCCGGGCACCGGAGCAGACCACAGAGGAGTTTCTGAAGCAGGTTTACGACTCGAACGCCCTGTCGGAATACACCCCGCTCCTGGAGGAGTTTCTTTGGGGATGTGATCTGGTCAAGTTTGCCCGCTACCAACCGAGCTTGGAGGAGGTAGAGCGGACGGTACACAATTGTGAGAGCTTTCTCACCGGGACCGCTCCGCAAAAGATGGAAGTATGAGCTTTCAGTTTCAGGCACCCTATGCGTTCGGGATTCTCTCCCTGATTGTTCTGTTGATTTACTACGATCTGAAAAAGAAACGCAGAGGTGCGCTCAGGTACTCTTCGACTGAAGTTCTTGTCGCGATACCTCCTTCCCGCCGGGCACGGCTCCTTCACGTCCCCCTTGTACTGAGGTCGATTTCACTCACGATGCTCGTCGTTGCGCTCGCCCGGCCCCAGAAGGGGCAGGACCCTGTTCGAAATGTCACAAAGGGTGTGGCCATACAGATGGTTTTGGACAGGTCAGGGAGCATGCGCGCTGCAATGCAGTATCAAGGGGAGAGTATCAGCAGGTTTGAGGTGGTGAAGTCGGTATTTTCCGAGTTTGTGGAGGGTGACGGCAGGGAGCTTGGAGGAAGACCGGATGATCTCATCGGGGTAATAACCTTTGCCGGGTATGCGGACACCATAAGCCCGTTGACACATTCTCACGATGCGCTGAAGAGCCTGCTTGAGGAGCTTGAGATCGTGAGCGATTTCAGTAAAGATGGGACGGCAATCGGCGATGCAATTGCACTCGGGGCGGCGAGGCTCAAGACCGCAGAGGAAGAGATGGAGTTTGCAGGGAAAATGGGAGATGTGTTTCAGATAAAGAGCAAGATCATGATTCTTCTTACCGATGGTGAGCAGAACGCGGGGACCCGCTCACCTGAGCGGGCCGCAGCACTCGCCGAAGAATGGGGGATCAAGATCTATGCAATCGGCATGGTGCCTGACATCGGTGAAGGCTCCTACGCACTCGGTTCCAGCGAGTTGCTTGCACGCATTACTGAATCCACGGGTGGCATTTTCAGGGTTGCAAGCGATGAGCTCAGCCTGCGCGAGGTGTACGAAGAGATCGACCGGCTTGAAAAAACCGAGATTGAGTCGATACAGTACCTGACTCACCAGGAATATTTTTTCCCCTTCGCTCTTGGGGCTCTGATGCTGCTCATTATTGAACTTGTCATTTCGAAAACGGTTTTACGGAGGTTACCGTGAGCGGCTGGATTCACTTCAGCAGAATCGAAATGCTCCATCTTATCTGGCTGATCCCTGCATTGGCGATCTTTGTCTATATTGCGGATCGACATGCAAAAAAGGCGCTGATCAGTGTGAGCGCGCTCTCAAACCGGCTCTCCACTTCTGACTCGCGCAGACGAAGATTGAAGGCGCTCCTGCTCCTTGCAGCGCTATTTTTCATCGTTATTGCTGCTATACGCCCCGGATGGAATCCCCAACCCATACTGGTTCATCAGGAAGGCAGGGACGTGGTCTTCGTGGTCGATGTCTCCCGGAGCATGCTCGCCCGGGATCTCGTACCGAACAGGCTGGAGAGGGCAAAACTTGCTATCCATGATGCCCTTTCCGTCCTGGAAGGGGACAGGGTGGCAGTTGTGGCTTTTGCGGGAAGCGCGACTGTGGTGTGTCCGCTGACCAGGGACTACGGATTTTTCAAATGGGCAATTGAAAGTCTTTCCCCTGGAAGCGTGGACTCAGGAGGAACGCTCATAGGTGATGCAATCAGGAAGGTTGCAAGCGATGTGTTTGATCCGCTGGAGAAACGGTACAAGGACCTCATCCTGATCAGCGACGGAGAAGACCAGGAGAGTTTCCCGGTCGAGGCGGCATCCATCGCCGGACAGAAGGGCGTGCGTATCATCGCAATCGGACTCGGCGATGACACTAGGGGCAGCAGAATTCCCGTTACCGATTCGTGGGGGAACAGTACATTTCTGAAAGAGAAGGGACAGGAGGTATGGACGAGGCTTCGGCCGGATATTCTCCGGCAGGTTGCGCTCGCAACTCCCGGTGGAAGGTATCTTCATGCCGCAACCGGAGTGTTTGATCTCGGTGAAATTTACCTGGAGCTGATTCGAAACAAAGAAGGTCGGGACCTAGGACAGGTCCAAATCATTCGATACAAGGAGAAGTTTCAGCTCTTCCTGATTTTGGTTGTTGCTCTGCTCCTCATTGAGGCGTTCCTTGGAGAAGAAAAACGGGCAATCAGCGGAGGCGCTGCATGAATGGCAACGGGAAAGGGAATCTCATGAAGAATGGCAGATTAATTACAGTCCTGCTTGCGATGGTATTTTCAATAAGCATCTCCGGTTTCGCATTCGCTCGCGGAGCTTCGCGGCTGGTTGCTGAGGGAAATGCGGCTTTTCTGGAGGGGTCTCTTGCTGAAGCTGCCGCACGTTATGAAGGCGCGCGGGAAGAGAATCCTGATTCACCTATACCGCTCTTTAACCTGGGCGTTGTGCTCTACGAGCAGGGCAATTTTACTGCTGCCTTGACAGCATTTCAGAATATCGAGACGGTGAACGACGAGCTTGTGCCGCTCCTCCACTACAACCAGGGAAATGCACTGGCAAGGATCGGAGAAATGGAGGAATCCGAAAATCCTCAGGAGGCCCTGGAGTATTACCTGAAGAGCGTAGCCGCCTACAAACGTGTATTGTCTATTGATCCCGGACACATTGAATCTGCCTATAATATAGAGGTTGTCCGCACCTGGATAAGAGACCTTGTTGAAAGGATGGAAAACACTCCCGGTGCCGGGTCTTCTCCTTCTTCGCCTGCAGAGCAGAATGAGCAAAAACAGGAAACATCCCCTGGGGAGCAGAATGAAGAGCAGAATGCCGGGCAGCCGGAGCAGAATAATGAAGGAGATACATCCCCACAGCAGCCTCCTGAGATTTCTTCCGTACCACAGGATGATACAGCTGTTCCCCGGGATGAAACGGCACAGGCGATACTGCGCGAAGAACAGCAGCGCCGTGAGGCCGAAGCACGGATCAGAGGAGGTTTGAGTGCAGATGACAGACCCACATGGTAACAGATCACTGAAACGTTTGCAGCATCAGGCTACTCGATTGTTTATTTCATGTATAGGTGCTCCCTTCATGGTCTTTTTGATTCTGTGTGGATCTGCGGATGCTGAACAGCCGGTGGAGGTGCGGGTGGATGTGGAGGAGCGCGAAGTCTATCTTGGAGAGAGCTTCATTTACCGGCTTCAGGTAATCGGCGGCGGGCATGTCGGTACACCGGATATGTCAAGGTTCGAGGATTTTGACGTTCGGGAGTTCCCGAAAGCCTGGCTCCGCTATCGCGGTACGGACTGGCTTGATCCCAACACGCTGGATCTGGGTACCAGCTATTTCTTTCGGCTGGTTGCCCTGCGTACAGGGCTACTCACTCTTCCTTCGGCNNGATGTTGATGGCAGGATCTACTCAACTCCTGAGCTTCGCATTCGCGCGGAGCTTCCTCCGCCCTCACACGACTTCAAGCTTTCACTTTCGCTCTCGAAGGACAGGGTATACGTGGGCGAGCCGATGGTGCTCACCGCAGTATGGTATTTTCTCAAGGAGGCGCGGTATTTTCACGCGATGATTCCCATACTCCAGCACCCGAGCTTCACCGCCCTTGAAGCGCAGGATAACGGGAGTTCGGTGCGGATATTCGTGCGCTCTTCCGCAGGATCGCAGTATCTGGCTGGAGAAGGCGGCACCGAGGTGATAAATGGGGTGAGCTATAATACTGCCACTTTCAAACGGGTGGTCATTCCCGAGAGTGCCGGGGCATTCGATTTTCTTCCCGCTACTGTGCAGGTCTGGACCCCGGTTGAGGACAGTGCTTCAAGAACACCCGACTCCGGGAGTAACTGGAACTACAGGAGTACAGTGGTCGGCTCGAACAGGCTCAGCCTGCGCGTACTGCCTCTTCCTCTTCAGGGGAGGCCAGCGAACTTTACAGGGATTGTCTCAGAAGAGCTCCATATTACCTCATCCGTTACACACACGGAGATGAATGTGGGTGATCCGATAACCCTGAGCGTCGAGATGTGGGGCCCGCCTTCACTGGAAAAGGCCCAGATTCCGCCGCTGAGCAGCATAGCCGAGCTCACAAGCGGGTTTACGATCCATTCCGATCCTATGGATGTGCAGCTCGAAAAGGACAGGAAACTGTTCAGCCAGACAATCAGGGTGAAGAGTGAATCTGTGCGCCGGATACCGTCGATAGAGGTTCCTTATTTCAACACCCGATCAGGTTCATATGATATCGCAAGGTCCAAGCCTGTCCCGATCACCGTACGACCAACCCGTCTGCTCAACGCATCAGATCTTGAAGGAATGGACGTTCCCGGTATCTCGCGTACATCGGTCCGTGACTGGGAAGAGGGGATTCGATTCAATTACACAGGGACGACACTGCTTCTCACCGAACAGTCCTATGGAATCGGGAGTCTTGTGGGGAGCCCGGTTGCTCTCACCCTGCTCGGTATCCCCTTCTTCCTTTTCAGCGGTGCACTCATTCATACTTTGCTTCGCAGGAACAGGGAAAGAATGAGTGTGAGCGGAGAGCCTACGTTGACTCAACAGTCCACGCCCTTTCGAAGGCTTTGGGAGCGGCTTGAGAAGACCCAGAGAGACGACGCGGGAACAGGAGAGGCGCTTGTTGCCTGGCGGGATTACATGGGTACGAAGCTCAAGCTGCGACCCGGGTGCTTCACTCTCGGTGAAATCCAGACCGAGCTTACTCTTCGAGGGGTAGAGGAAGGTCTCATTCTGGAAATTGGAGAGCTCTTCCGTCGCTATGAGCTGCACAGGTACAGACAACAGTCCGGCGGTAAACCCGAATTCGATCCGTCAATTTTATCCAGGATTGCTCAGGTGGCATCCGATATGGAAAGGAGGCTTTCCTAGATTATGAGAAGGAAGTTCATTGTTCTTTTCCTGCTTTGCGGAATGATAATGATTGCAGCCCGGATGCTGATTACAGCAGAGACAGGAGAGCTTCATACGCTTCTCTCCGAGGGACACCAGCTGTTTCAGCAGGCGTCCAATACCGAGGACGGGGAACGTGCACGGATACTGTACCAGAAAGCATTGTACCGCTTTGAACGCGTCATCGAGGAGGGGCAGGGCAACAACGGAAAGCTTTTCTATAACATAGGGAACACTTACTACCGTCTCGGCGATACTGGTAGAGCGATTCTTTTTTATCGAAGGGCCCAGCTGCTCATTCCAGCTGATCGCAATCTAAAACACAACCTGCTGTATGTACGCTCCCAGCGGGTCGACCTTATCCCCTCACGGCATTATTCGAAAGTGTTTCGGACACTTTTTATCTGGCACTATTCCTTTCCAACGCGGGTGAAGGTTTTTCTCTTCATTGCGGCTTTCTGGGGAACCTGCCTTTTGACTGCTCATGCACTTTTGCAACCAGATCGGAGAAAGCGATGGAAAAGTACATTCCTCGTTGTCTGGAGTGGAATTGCCCTTATGATGCTCGTCTCCCTCGTCACGGACGAGATCAGGCTCCACACCCTTAAGGACGGAGTTATCACCACTGAAGAAGTGGTCGCCCGCAAGGGTGATGGAATTGCCTATCAGCGAAGTTTTGTTGATCCTCTTCATCAAGGAACGGAGTTCAAACTTCTTGAAGAACGGGCAGGCTGGTATTACATAGAGCTTTCGGATGGAAGAACCGGGTGGATACCTGCTTCCGCTGCGGAGATGGTACTGCCGGCAACAGGTGGGGGATGAAGTGCACCCGTGAGCCTGGTATAAAGCTGTTGAGGAGATACAATAGAATGGGTTTTGTCTGGTCGGCTGTCAATAACGCTGTATTATCGCAAAGGAGGAAAGGATGAAGCGCTCGCGTATATTCCAGATCATTCCCTACACTCTCGCATTCATTGCACTGGCTCTTTTCATCGCGCTCATACTGGGACTCATCAGGATGCCAGCCGAAAGGATTTCGGGCAGAAGTCAATCCGAAAGCAGGCAGGAAACGCACCGAGAAATCCTGGCCGAACCCGAAATGGAACCGGTTGCCACCCTGCTTCCCGAGCAGCAGGAAGGTGTTTATTCAAGCGACGAGGGCATCAACATCCGGATCTATCAGATGCTGAACGAGGCGGTTGTCAACATCACTGCGGTATCCGTCGAATACAACTGGTTTCTCGAGCCGATCCCAACAGAAGGTACCGGATCAGGATCGATCATCGATCAGAAAGGACACGTGCTGACCAATTACCATGTCATCAAGGAGGCGCGTGAGCTCAGCGTCACTTTGGCAGATGGGACGAATTTCAAAGGTGAGATAGTAGGTGCAGACCCGGAGAATGATCTGGCGATCATCAAGCTCGATCCAGGCGGGAAAGAACTGAGGACGGTTCCTCTGGGATCCAGCGCAGATCTGCGGGTGGGGCAGAAGGTGCTCGCAATCGGTAATCCCTTTGCTCTGGACCGTACCCTGACCACGGGTATCGTCTCAGGAGTGGGTCGCCCGGTGAGGATCGATTCGGGCCTGGTAATACGGGAGATGATTCAGACTGATGCCTCGATAAACCCCGGGAACTCCGGAGGACCGCTACTCAACTCCCGCGGCGAGATGATCGGCATCAATACGGTGATCTATTCTCCTTCCGGTGGATCTGTGGGGATCGGGTTTGCCGTGCCTGTGGATACGGCAAAACGGATCATCCCTGATCTCCTCCGGTACGGAAAAGTGCAGCGGGGCTGGATCGATATCACGCCGGTGCAGATCTTTCCCGAGCTCGTTCGCTATGCCGACCTGCCGGTAACTCAGGGTATTCTGGTTTCCGAAATTGCTCAGGGTTCACCGGCAGAAAGGGCGGGTCTCCGCGGGGGCGACAGGCAGGTTCGCCACGGTCGTTCCCTCATCCGCCTGGGGGGTGATATCATCGTGGAGATTGACGGA
>SMTZ1_10010524_pt1 | contig 10256 bp, 3 predicted proteins | sample DeeMarSWOR136_30_FD_25667 | JGI IMG/M metagenome (IMG submission 25667) | reverse complement strand
TTAGCCAAAGATAGTCCCCCCACCACAGTGACACTGGATTCAATGCATACAAAAGCATCACCACCACTGGAATCACCCGTTTGGTGGTTAATCTCCGAGCCGTGATGTACATTAGCACACAGGTAGCCAAATCGAACACGATAAACGCAAATCCTACCCGGAGAAAATCCAAGTCTCGACCAAGTGATGCAGCAGTAAACACAATGTTGGGAAACATCCGTTCAGAGGGAATATAGTAGAAAACCCCGAGGATGTACAAAAAGAGAGGGGGATAGATGTAGACTTGAACGTTATTAATAGTATACAACGCCTCCGTGTAGGGAAGGTTTCCTTGGACAAACAACCGGACAAAAGCCATGTAGTAATAGGTAAAATCGGAATAATATTCACCTAGTTCGAAAGGGATTCCGAAGGAGGGGTGTTGTCCAAGGAGGAGATAACTAAGTGAAGCGTAATGAAAAATGGCGAGTTTAAAAATCATAATGGCAATGAAAGGAACCCAAAAGAGGGGATCCGCCAATTTACGGAGCTTTGTGATGTACCAGGGTTCCGATGATGCCATAGAGCGCACGACCAAGTTCGGGTTTTTCCGATTCAAGGCGTAGTGAACCGGAATATGATTCGGGATGTTTATGTACTTAAACGGACTGGTGAAGTCCTAGTACACAAGGCGTTCAGCAAGCGGGGCGTCGATGAAGTCATCTTCAGTGGGTTCTATAGCGCACTCTCTGCTTTCGCTGAAGAGCTGGGCCACGGCGGCATTGAAACCATTCAAATGGGAGACGTCAGTTTCTATTATGAGCACACCGAGGATCTGCTGTTCGCCATTGCCTCCGATAAGGGGCATAACCCAAAAGACGTAAAGATCGTTTTAACTGAGGTCAAACGCCAATTCATCGAGAAGTTCGCTGATCGCGTGGCAGACTGGGATGGTAACCCAACACCGTTTAAGAAATTTGGGAAAGACATCGAACTCATCGTTTCTACCAAACGCACCTCTGAAGGACATGAAACCCTCTTCACACTCCCCTTTGCTTTAGATGGGTCCAAGCTCCAAGGCAAACTCCTCCTTGATGACATTCGTCGAGCCGATAACGGCTTCAAGCCAATCAACGAAGGATGCTACGAATTTATTGCCAAACTTCTTTGGCCCTTCTGGGTTGTGCCTAGTCCTGAAAATCAGCTTCTGCTTATTGACGGACTCAAACTCCTTCAACCGCAAGTGGCTCGTGGATTTGTCCCGCCAGCCAGTCGTTATGAAGCACTTCTCAAGGTGAACGCATCACCTGAATACCTAGCGGTAATGGATAAACTCAAGGACGAAGTCCGAACCGCTGCCCAGTCTACTCCCTTTGATATCCACACCGTCCCCACTGAACTCGCTCATCTCATGCAGCAGCTCTCACGAATTACAAATGGGGATAACCAATTTGGCGTTGAACTGCCCAGCCGATTGAATTACGGTCAGGCCAAAAAAGAGGCTGAACAGTTTTTTGCAGAAGCCATAGAGACTCATAAAGAAGCCGCCAATCAATGGACCCAATTCCGCTCACATTTCCAAAAGGATATCCAGTCATGGGAAGAACGTATTCAAACAGAAATTACTACACTTGAAGAGCACTACGACACGCGGAAAGCCACACTGAAACGTGAAATTGATGGTGCCTTAACAGAATTAGCAAAACAAGAAAACAGAGATATCACTGAGGTGGACCGCTGGCGACAAGACCAAGAAAAGAAACTACTCATTCCACTGAAAACCAGCCTCGAACCCATCAACCAAGAAATCGCCCAACAACATGCAGCCCTCGAAGAATTTATGGCAAAGAAAACTGGCGGCAATCTAGGCGCTGATAGCTATCTCAATCGACTGAATCAGACCCTTGATCAGTTCAACACCTTTGCAACAGATCTGCGGAATCATTCAAAAGAAACGCGAAAGCAAATTCAACAAACACAACGAGCTCTTGATGATTTGGATCGCCAGTCAGATGAACGAAAAGCCAAAGTCCGCCACGGCTATGAGGCCCAAGAAAAGAAAGAGATCGCGCGAGTTGACGTTTTAGAAGAGGAAAGAGAAATCCGTCTCCAGGAAACTCGCGATAGGTTAGATAAACTCAAAAGCTATGAAACAGAGGTTGACGACCTCATAGTCAATCACATTAACTTTAGTCAAAATCAACTCTCGACGTTTCAACAGTATCTCATTGAACCAGGTGCTTCGTTACCAGCTGACTCGGACAAACCGATTTATGTCCCAATCTATCTGGCCGGTTTGAAACGTGCAGATGATACAATCAAACTCATTGTGATTCCACCCCTTGTTATCCCGCCCACCAAACAAACCTCGGCCTTGTCGATTGGACAGCGAACCGCACCTGTGGCACCACTCTCACCTGAGCTCGTGAAATATCTGAAAGAACCTCTTGAAACGGCTCTCGAAAATGATGCCAAAATTGCGAAAGAAATTACCCGATTTTCTCCACGTCATAATCTTCTCCAAGACCCGCAAATTGAAAGCCTTCTTTATTCAGGATTACATGCCCTTTGGCAATCCCAACTCATCCCTGAACGGATACACACCCAAATCAAACTCTCCTGTATCGACATTTACCGTAGCTCAAATGAAAAAGCATAATCCCAGAAATCGCTAGACGATTATTCGAGACCCGCCTTCTTTTTCCCCTCGATTCCTGCGCCCCGTCGTGTAGCCAAATGGCGGAGTAAACTCACCGTCGTGCGTAACTTGGAGGTCTCTTTCAAAATTAAGTCCTCAGATACTTGTTGATCTGTCACCATGTTCGCACGCTGGAGTACTCGCCGAACCCACTCCAACTGTTCATCATCAAAAGCAGGATTGATTATCGTTTTCTTCGAAAGGTCAACTGTCATATGTTTTTTCGTTGATTCGGGTAAGTCCGCATACTCTTCCTTCGTCACCATATAGATAGCCGATCCTACATCCACACTGTCCGGTAACACTCGTTCCATGAATTCACGGATACCCATAGTCACGGCTAACGAACCCATTAGGACAATTGTTTCCTCACTAATTCCGGCAGTCAATAATGCTGCCACTACATCAATGCTCAAATTTCGGATAGCACTCTGAACAGTAAAACTCACAGGGCGAATCTGAAAATCCTTCGCTTCAGCGTTGAGGTCATGATATCCCAAAACCAACCCTGAGCGGGAAAATTCCACTTTGAAGCCATGCTCACAGACTTTACCAGGTGGAACTCGCCCGATAATTATATTCGATTCCATCCGTTCCCACGTAGTCTCAGGAACCTCTAGTTCACCTTTTTCACCACATGTGGGACACGATACTATCAGCTTCACTGTCCGATTCCTCGCTGAAGCAAGCCAACTACCTCAAAGGCAGGTCCTAGCCTAAATAACCTTCTCTTCTTAGAAGAAATAAGTCATTCGATAGTAGAGCGTTTTCTTACCTGAATTCAATGAAAGCATTAGAAAAGAACATCAAGCAGGTGCTGGATTTCTTTGATATGTTTCCCATCAAGCGGATTGATGAAAATCGCTGACCGAAGCGTGCGTTTCTCTTTTGCACGAAGGAAGAGATCCGAATAGGAGAAGATCCAACTAAATTCATGGGTTAAAAGCACAAGTAAGCTAGGCTGGGTTCCCGAATTAAGAAATGCTGTACTCTCAACAACATCATTCTTCGTTGGATTGCGCTGGAGCCATGTAAAATTCGAATCAGGCATAAACGCCGCAGGTATTGGGCTTCCTCGTAAATCTGTTAGAGTATCTCCCCATTGCGTTCGGAGAATGGCACCCGAGAGATCTCCATTAAATGCGGGATCCAGGCCCTGAAACGCCAATAGTCGAAGCGCTGCAGTGGTTGAATTTCGGATTTCCCAGTTAGACAAAATAAGAGGGCTACCCGGAGCCGTTAAGTATTGGAGAGTAAAGTCCACTCCACGACAACAGGGTTGTAACTTCCCTTTCCATCGAATTTCTACACCCTTCCAAATATCGCCTATCTTACAGGTTTTTACTCGCATTTTCTCTTGATTGGTGGTTGCCTGAAAGATTTCTTCATCAATTCCTGAAACAAAGGGTTGCCATCCACCATGGTAGTTCTGTTGAAACACGTTAGGTGTCGGAGTTGGAAATGCCGTCCTAAGGAGTTCAGTTCCCAATGAGTTCTTGAGTGAATAAAGACAGCCACCATACTCTGCTGACACCTTGAATTCAAGTACCCCGTTCGAAATGCGAAAGCTTGTCAGTCCCTGGTCTTCTTCTTCAGTGATTTCAACAACGTCTTTTGATGAACCCAACTGTACGATGGGAAAAGATTGGCGTTCTCCAACAGGGATTTGCCAACTCGCTTGTCCAGTGAAAATCGCAAATTGATCAGGGATAGTCTTACTCGGTCTGAGAACCAAATGCAGTTGTGGAAGATTCTTACCTGTGACATTCTCAACCAATACTGATGTCCCTGCAGCCATTTCATTCTGAAGCCTTAATGATGCGATCCAACCAGGTGGAGGTTCAATTGTAAATTCACCCGTTTGAGGACTTGTAGATACATATTGGAAAGAAAAATTCCGTTTAATTGTATCTCGATGAGGAATGATAATTGGTGGTGGAGCAATCCTCATGGGCGACGACGTTTCCATAAGAATTTGTTCTTCGTTTTGAAGTGAAATCCGCTTTTCCACCCTTTCCTGCCAAACACGACGCACTTCATTCCAGTCAATCGCTCGTGCAACATAAAATACTTGGCTAATTCGTCGTTTTTCTGCAGAACTTAATGTGACGGGACGATAACTAAGGCGTCCAATACGACCAAGGCCAATGCGGACTTCTTCCACGTTCTCAGGGTTCCATACTTGACCACGCGTAAAGGTGGGCGTGGATGCAGCGACCCACGATTCCATGAAGCTGTCTGGATTACTGGAGATTGCCGGGTAACTCACTAGGAGACTCGATAACCTATCTTCGACTATACCCGAGGTTAAGGGAAGGATTGACTTTCCACCGCCAACTATGATGCCCCCTGGTCCGATAAGGCGTAGTTGAAATGTGTGACTTTCCGATCCATTATTAGTAACCCAAGTCTCCTGCTGAATTACTGGACTATTCTTTTCGAGAATAACACGTGTTTCAACAAGGAGGGGGCGTTCAAAATGCTCCGCACTCAGAGTGATTTGTGTTGATGTCGCTTGTTGGTCCACTTGAATATCCTGTTCAGCATATCGAAAGGGGCTGAGTCCAAATGGTGGACCAATTTCCCTTCGAAGGAAGAGAGAGCCCCCAATCCCAAAGAGGAAAGGGATTGTGACCGTTCCACCCTCCCGGGCCATTTCAACAAAATAGTCCCTGCCTGCAACAATAATTCGCCGTTGCCAGTCATCTTCGCCAATCGCCACATTCCCTTCGGCTATGTTGAAGATCGGAATTCGAAATTGCCGAGTTGTCACTGAGACGTTCGTATCCTTGCTTGACTGTAGTTGAAGCGATGCCCAGATATCATATGTTCCAGGATTGAGCTCCGGAGCTGCCAATACGTCGATAGCTAGACCTGCGACACCTTCTGATTTTAGTTTCACACCGGTTTCCACTGGTGAGACACTGATTGGTGCATCGGGAAGATGAAACTGAATTGTCCCCTCCAAGGGAAGCACAGTATTGTTCTGGATTGTGACGGGAAACTCAACTTTGCCCCCTGGCACAATACGACAATGTCCAAATTTTAGTTGAATTTCTGCCGCGGATTGAATCTTCAACCCAGTCTGCAGCTGAGCCTTTTTGCCATTAATTTCTAGGTTCGCTGTTATTACCGGACTTTTGAAATCCTTACGAAATATGGGCGTCGTCGCATCAAGCGAAAAGGGGGCTACAATCACAGTGGATTCGTTTGGAGGAATCACCAAAGAATGCTCAGTACTGCTCTGAAAATGCAATCCCGAAAAGCCTTCCAGTTGAACATACACTGAACAGGTTTCAGCTAGGCCATTTTCCACTTCAAGGATATACTCAGATGGAATCCCACAGAACACCAAATGATCTTTAACCCTGGCATTCACCTTCAACCGCTGGTCAGCAACGGTATACTCAACCCCTGAGATAGCACTAGCATATCGATCAACCACCACATGTAATACATCCGAATCAGCCTGAAAAGAATACGAAAAGACTTTCATGCCATTCTGCTGCATATCGTCCGGTGCTTGGGCGAGGTCCCGTTGCTGGAAAACATACCACCCAAGAGGAGCATCATGGACGTTAAAGAAAAGAGCACATAACGGATGTTGCAGGATTCCAGGAATGTATCCTCGTAGATGTACTCCTTCGCCTTCAGGATCCCACATTAAGCCCATTTTCTTATACAAGGGTACGGCCCGAAGGTTCCCTGCCCAAGTGTGCAGGTCAACACGTTCAAAACCGTTCTGTGTAGCTATCTCCATGCTTCGTAAGAGCAGCTGTTTGCCCACCTTTTTCCCCAAGGCTTGTGGCGAAACCCCCAGAAGCCCGATATAGGCCGCTTCCTTATCCCGCCAATGCTGCAATAAGGAACAATAGCCCACCGTTTCATTCGTCGTTTTATCCAGAGCAATCAGCTGCATAACCGTTCGTTGCGACCCAAAATCCTTGTCCACCCTTTCAGGTGTCATCGGCACACCTTGCGTAAACCCACCAGGCCACAATTCATCCCAGGAATTGAACATCGCAGCCATCGGTTTCGCTAGGTCTTTCCGATAGCCTTCTACAATTTCAAGATCCAGTTCATCAGTCATGTTCATCTACTCTCATTCGTTGAATTCACAAGTCGTTCCTCGACCGGTTATGGCGATTAATCGGGGAAGTTCATCCCCATTATTCATTGGGTGTGGTCAGCGTACATATAATATCTGTGAAAATCTGACCAGATTCGTGGTCACAAGGAGGAAATGAACGCAAAAAATGAGAAAAAGCCTTCGAATTAGACTGGTTTGGAGAGTCTGTGCTTTTAACCCTTTATAGCAAACAGCGTCTAATCAAATAACCATCAAACCAGCTAAACGTATTTAAAACGTCACATATTCGGTTCTTTGTGGTTTGGTTACAGAAAGCGGACAACTTCATAATCCAAAACAGGGAGCAGAGTTCACAACAGACTCACATCAACCGGTTGAGCTTCGAAGGTTCCGCTTTAACATGATACCGTGCACCCCCGGGATTGACAAACATGAACCGAAAACCCATCATATTAGGCTTCTTACTAGCCCTCTTTCTTTTCTCCATCGCCTTCCCACAAGGGATCACTCCTTCATCTAATTTGAGTGAAGCGAAAGAAACCCCTCCATTACCTATTGATTCCAACTCTGCAACAAGAGTACAAAGTTCACCAATCCCACTCCCTGAAGGTCCCGTCTATTCAGATGGACAATATCAGTATGAAGGTATGGGAACAACACTATCAACCACCGAATACGCCCAAGGTTCCAATCTTTCGCTACAAGTTTCCGATTTTTATTATGGTGAAGACGAATATGGTGAAATTCGCTTACCTGCTGGCTGGACGGGTTATCAGCTTGATGCGAACGTCTACAACCTTTATGATCAACCCTATTTCATGCAAGGGAGCCGAGAAAACGGGAATTTCGAAAATATTGGTACTGCATGGAGTAGTCAATACAATATCATACCACCAGATAATACCACGAACCCATTCTACGGAACCCTATGGGGATCAGGGTACGGTTATTCAGGAAACGGAGTAAGAACATGGATAGAATGGTGGAGCGGATTCAATTGGGATGCCACACAATATATTGTCTGGCGAAATGCCATTAACATTCAACGAGATGATCCTGAATATGCAAAATTAACCTTTAGGGTACGGGTTAACCTCTTAGCAGGTTCTAGTGGAGGTCGCGGTCGAATGGTAATTTTTGCAGAAGTTGCTGGAATTGTCTATCGACAGCTCCTTGATGAACGCTGTCCAAATAACGGACAATGGTATAATTTGAATATCTCTATTCCTTATGATGATTTACTCACATGGTCAGTTCCTGGAAACATTAATGTCCGACTAGGTCTCTCTTGGACTGGTGCACAAGCCGCATGGGATTATGAATACTGGGCACTCGATTTTGATGATGTGACCTTAGAAGTCCGAGGAAAAGTCAATCCAAACCATATCTGGCTTGACTTGATGATGAACACCACAATTGCTCAAACCGCAGATTATGGTGTTGGAACCTATTCTGTACCTGGAACTTGGGCGAATCCTACTACAGTCCATGAAGAGGTTCTTGCTCATTGGGAAGCAACCGATAATGATGCACGATTAGTAAGCTTTGATTATGATCTAACATTATACATAACAAAAGAAGCAACCACAGAACAACAGGTGGGTCCAGATGGAACGCAGTTTGTTGCAAGAAATAATACACCCGTTTATTTGACTACTTGGGTGTATTCGTATCAACCATATTTCTTTGAAAATTACAATCTTTCAATCATTCGTCCAACCACGGAAACTTGGACTCTGTATGAAGTGACAGACGCGCTCTTCAATGACCGCACAAGCGTAGTCACGACTACAGCCACGCATTTTGAACTTTCTACCGCGGCTGTGAATGATGTATATGGTTGGTGGAACTTCACTCTTGCTTCCACAAACCGTGTATCATCTATAACAACGAATTTTGACACTTTTCGGATTAGTCCAGGCAGCCCCTCAACATTGACAGTAGAGGCTACGATCTCGGTTTCTTCTGGACAGGCCAACTTAACGCTCTACGACCCAACAGGATATCCTATCAATGAATCATCCCAAACCGTCACGAGTACCACTGTCACGTTTCCGAACATCCAATTCACTGATGGAACCATATACCCAGCCGGAGATTACACACTCTGCATCAGCTATGACAACGGTGACACTTATTCCATCACCTCCGCAGGCTTTCAATCAAAAATTATCAGTATAGAACATGCCACCACATTAACTCCCGATGAATCAGATATGTGGGTCACCTATGCAGATACCGGTTACTTCTATCCACGTGTCCAATTCTTAGATACTGACACTAATCTACCCATTACAGGAGCAACTGTAAACGGAAATGTTTCTGGTAATCCTATCAGTTTCTATGCTTCTGGTGGATATTATGAGGCACAAATTGCCAAGAATATACTAGGGCCAGGGGATTATGTACTTAGCATTGATGCTAATAAAACGGACTTCGATTCAAAGAGCACATCAATTAACCTCTTTATCAGAGGTGGAACCTCTCTTACATCTCCTGAGTCACCTGGATTAACGGTCCCTTATGATGAAGTTTTCACTGTTCAAGTCAAATACTGGGATGTCTACAACAATACCGGGGTCACTGGAGCCACAATTACCACTACCGGATGGCCAAGTACTGTTGTTACACCCACCGGAACTGCAGGATGGTATAATATAACCGTAGACACCACAGATAAACCTACACCCGGTACCTATTCCCTTGCAATCCAAGCAGACCTCAATTATTATCAAAACCAGACTTTAGTTCTTACAATTGTAATTCGTGAAATCTCAACGACCATCACTTACACACCGCCTGGATCCGTATCTTGGGACGAAGACGTAGTGATTTCCTTTAATTACACCGTTAATGATCCAGACAGCCAACATGATGGAACTGGGTTGAGCGGAGCATCGATTATTGTTCAACTTGATGGAACTCCACTTACTGAAGGGACTAATTACTCCCTCTCAGATCTTGGAGGTGGTCAATATACCCTAACAATCCTTTCTTCAAGTGGAGTAATTGATTCTGTAAAATCCTACTCCCTCCTTCTTCAAGTAACACCAGCAGATTCGAAGTATAGTGATGCCACCAGATCCATCAACTTTAATGTAAGAGCTTTGGAAACATCTATCACCTATGATCCACCACAACCAACACCGCGAGGTGAAGACCAGGTAATCACGTTTTATTATACTGTTGATGATCCCGATAGTTCACATGATGGAGAAGGAATCACCGGTGTCACAAGCCTGACTGGAACGACGCTTGATGGAAGTGCCCTCCTTGGCGGCGAATATACCCTTGTGGATAATGGTGGCGGTCAGTACACCCTCACCATCCTGTACTCCAGTGGGAGAATAAATACCGTCAAATCCTACACATTGCAATTGTATGTTATCTCGCCTTCATCTGAATACATCGGCAATAACAGGCAAATTACCTTCGTGATTCGGGCATTAATCACCCAAGTTACCTTCGAACCCATTGCTTCAACACCTT
>SMTZ1_10012042_pt1 | contig 10257 bp, 8 predicted proteins | sample DeeMarSWOR136_30_FD_25667 | JGI IMG/M metagenome (IMG submission 25667) | reverse complement strand
TTAAGGTCGTCAGGACTGTCGATATTATCCAATAAATTGGCCATTAGCGGTTGTTTCGGTTATTTACTACGAGAAATATTGCATATAGTTGAAGGACAAAAAAGGAAAACTCATTTTTTTTTACTGCTTATATCCTAACAAGTTATCGTCAAAAAGCCACTCTTTTCATGTCAAAAATTGAAGCGTTGTTGGGTAAATGAGACAATTCGTAAATGCGTTGATGGGCATATAATCGATGCTCGATATTGGATTAACTATAGTGCATGTCCGGTGTTCGTGAAGTGTGAATCGTGAATCGTCTGTTGAGGCCGGGCAAAGATTTTACATACTTTTTACTTAACAATCATGGTTATTGCCTTATATTCAATTTAATGCGTGGAACTATTTTAGAACTCATTTATAGGGAGAAAAAAGGGATTTCACTTTTGTTTCTGCTTTCCTCTTGCGACCATTTGCAGGATTCGTCCCTTCAGCTCACAATGAAATCGGACAAGGAAAAATACAAAGTGGGCGAAGAAATAACATTGCACTGCAAGGTTCGTAACGTATCAGACGGAATAGTTAATTTCTATCCTCACAATCAAAATAATGTCGGTGTCAAAAATATGGATGGCAGTTTATGTGTTCAGGAGCTTTTGCAGACAGGGGTATGGCCGACACAAATGGTTACATTAAAACCTGACGAAATACTCGAATATAAATTGGAAGGCAAGATTTCGAACAGAAAAGGAGGTATTTCGGATACATATCAAGAGGGTGAGTTGACAAATGGTGCAAAGGGACAATACAGGGAGGTTTCCGGCATTTTCGTCGACTTTCCATACAATAATTATTACTTAAGAGAGGATTGCGGCAAGTACAGAATTATATCATGCTTTACTGACGGCAATAAGCTGTCAGATGAATACACCAATCTTCCACTTGATAAACGCGAATCATTTCTAAAAGATAAATGGCAAGGTACGTTAGCGTCCAACAGTATTACCATTGAAATAACAAAATGAATCCCAGATAAACAGTCGGTATACCTGTTTTTCCTCGCGCCGCAGCTAAAAAGGTTGAATGCGTTAAACCCAATAGCCGTTTAGTTTTTGCTTTTTGGTATATCGACGACAAACTCTTCGGACCATCCCTGGTAGAGCAGATTTCGTATCCGGGTTTTTATGAGTCTGTAATGCCTCGGATACCAATCTGAGGATTCTGTTGCTTCGCAATCTTTATATGGTTTGTTCGTTTTGATTAGTGTATCTCTCGTTTTCCGGTGATTTATCATCTGATCTTTAAAAGACGCGTCCGGGAGGATACCAAGGTCAGGTCCGAGAAAGACCTTGTGGACATGGATAGTTAATTTGTCCATCTCTTTGGGAACATCCACAACCATTCTCAATCGCCGCTCGGTAGGACGCATCCTGCCTTCGGTAGTTTTGCCGGGCATGAACAGCCAGCCGGCCCGTCGTTCGCCGGCGACAAAAGCCAAACTTAGTGTTTGAACCTTTGCCGTTAGGCCCTCAGTCTTCCTTTTGGTTTTCATTTCCAGGCTGCCTGAGAGTCCGACCGGATGGGAACCCCCCAACTGAAATCCGGTTTCTGAATAGCTTCCTTCTCCCAGGATCAGACGCTCGCCAATGTCCATTCGTTCAACCTGGACGATATGGGGGAAAAGTCCATGTTTATCGAGCAAACGATGGCAAAAACCCACCCAATCATCTGGATCATGTTCTTCATCTATATCCTGCCATGTCGGCATCTTCATTATGTTGAATCGTTCGAAAGATTTAAACGAATCTTTGAATTCTTTTGTAATGACCTGTTTCCAACAGCATTCATAGTGTCTCGTTCCCTTCAACTCTTTACAATTGTGGATGTTTTTTAATCTGTCCCCATTCCACCAACATCTCAGAATTTTTGCGGCTTCGTCACACCATCTGTCCGCATTGTAGGGATATAGGTCAATATAAACCAGTGTCGCTACCGCTTTGCCTCGGACCCAGGCCGTAAGGTCGAGGCTGACTACAAACCGGTCGAAACCGGAGTCAACAGGCTTACCTAATTTCAGTTCTTCCAATTCGGATTCGACAAATTTCTGTGCCGCCATATAAAATCCTATAAGTTCAATCTCGCTTGGCCGAGGCGGTTGATTTTTCATTATAGTATCGAGAGCCTCGGATAAGCCCACAATAAATTTAGAAGCTTCATTAGGATCGGGTTTTGATTTTTTCCCACCATTTTTTCCGCCACTTTTTCCAGCATTTTTTCCGCCATTTTTATCACCATTTTTTTCAGGCTTCTGGTCTAATTTTGGTTTATAGAGGTCTATCGCAATCTTCAATTGTTTTTCGAGAAATTCTGTCAAGTAAGCCTGTGGTCTATCTTTCGGATTCTTCAACCAATCGCGCCGCATACGGCGCAAGGCATTTATCAGTCGTTTCCTGGATTTTTTGAGGTCGTTGCTGTCGTAAGGTACCACGCGGGCTGCGCCTACCGAGACGGTCCCGTATTTCAAGGCCTCCTTTTCGAGCCTGTCGAAATCCCGCAGAACGTCATTGCCGCAGCCGGTTAGGGCAACACAGAATACCAGCTCCATGCAAAATAGTACACCGAGCCATATTGAAGTTTTGCTGTGTGCGGAATTTGTCGTTTTCATTTGTGGTCTCCTTTCTTTTCTTGTCCGTCGGAACCAAAAACCGAACACAAATTTTTTACTCTTTCGATTAAATTTTTCCCTGTGCAATTAAATCTCACTCGTTTGTTCATATTTCTTATAAGCTGTTTTTCATACAGTTCTTAAAACATACTGCAGTTCTACTCCATTAAATAGCCGTTTTTGAGAAGGGATATGTTGATAAAAAAAACTGCTTTGTGGATTTATTTCGTGTTTGCGCGTGGGGAAAAACTCGTCTTTAGTGTTAAAATAGGTAAGAATTTCGGGGAAAATCAATCAAAAACGCACATAGTTAGCTGGAAAGTCGGAAAAAATAAAATTTTTTTATTCTTTTATTTCCAAGGACTTAGCGTAATCAGCAGGGGGAAAAATCATCGAAATTTCGTATCAAAAGCGCACATTCGTGCATTTATAGAGAGACGTGTTTTTTTGCTCTCGGCTGGAAAAAATTAATGTGTTAATGAGTTGATCCCTGGCCACGACATGCGGGGGCAGGTGAGTGGAAGCATAAATGAGTGGACGAATAGATGCGTAAATGAGCGGATGCGGGGGTGTGAAGTCAAATTCGATGGGGAATGAGAACATACTGGTCGGCTATTTTTTCGTTTGCCAGAGTTGTAAGGCGAGCTTTATTCGCGTGGTGGCGCGTGGTTTTTCGGTCACACACAAAGGGCGAGTTTACCTTAAAGAGACCGGCCGGGCGAAAGCTGGTGCCGACGAGCGAGGATTTGTAGAAGCTATCAGATGTCCTTGCTGCTTATCAGGGGATGTCCGATCGGCGGAGATTGTTGGGGATAAATTATGGTAGTTCGGGCTAAATTTACTTTTTTGCTTTGAGTTCTTCTAATATGCGTACGGTTTCGTCCACAATTTTTTCACCGGTGCCGCGTTCGACAAGGCTGTGAAATCCTGTCCATACCTGGTAGCCGCCCAGATCGTAGGCTTGGTTGTCGGGGATGTAGCCGATGTAGTCGTTGGCCAGGCCGATGACGTAAGTGTAGCGGGAGGGTGAACGGCGTTTTATTTCTGTTCCAAGCATACCGAAACATTCGCCGGGTACACCGACAAACGCGATATCACCGATGAGCATAACGTGCAGCCAGGTTTTGCGAAGCTGGCCCTGGTGCTTTGCGAGCTCTTTCCTCATGTTTCTGAATACTTTTATAATATCTTCGGGATTGCCTCCAAGTCTTTTATTGCAGTAGTAAGAAACGGCCTTTTCCTCGGCGTCCTCGTCAAAGTGTCTTACCCGGTAGCTGAACTGTTTTTTCACCGATTTTATTGTTGGGATTTGTCTTTTTTGGGCCTTGGAAAAGGCATCCTTAACGGCGTTTTTGATTCTGAGTATCCTCTCGTCCATAGAAAGGGAGAGGACATGAGTGGAACCAAACGCACCCGGTATGAAGATTGTTGTCCCGCCAACCTCTTCTTCCAGTTCCTGAGCTGCTAATCCATAGAAACTTGGAGACCGGCCGCTATGACGAACTCCGATGTTGTGGGAAGAATGGTTGAAAAGAATCGCTTCCAGGCTGCCGTCGGCCCGCTTGAACGCGAGAACCGGCAGTTCTGGGTCAAATGGTCCGGTTGGTCTTACGGCGTCATCCCTGGAACCAACCCACCAGATTGTCCCATCCTTTAGCAGCAGCCGGCTGTTTTGACCGACCGTGGATTCCTGGCCGAGGCGAAAAAACATTGATGCCGGTTGGGTGTTTTTCAGCTTACGGTTGGCTTTGTGGACGGCCGAAACAATGGCATCTTTTACGCGCCGGATAAAGGTTTCGTCTCGTTTATAGCCGTGCACGGTTACGGTTGTCGGTGCGTGATGTGTGTGTGAAGATGTGATAAGAATGTTGTCGAAGGGGATTTTTTCTTCGTCCTCGATTTTTCTGCAAACATCGTCGAGGATGTCCCGCTGCAGAACGAGGACATCACATGAAACGATACAGACCTTAGTGCTTGCTTCTATCACTATCGCAGATGCCCTGAGCTTGCCTTCCTGGCCCACGACGTGGCCGGGAGAAATGCCACCGGCGATTTCCATCGAATCATCACCTATAATTTCTACTGCGGCAGCGGCCGCCTTTATTTGTTTCGTTGGTTTTCCTGATGCGGGTATGCAGGCTATCGTAAATAGCAGGAATATGACAAGTAGTATGCGGGGTGTTCTCATTTTTTCTGCTCCATCCTTTTTCATGTATTCTTATTTTGTTCTTTCGAGGAGGGCTATTGCGAGCCGGCGAAGTGTGTCGGCTTTTGTGTCGAATGGGGCCAGGATGGCTACCGCCTCGTCGGCGAGCTTTTTGGCTAATTGTTTTGATTTTTCAATTCCCACAACCGCCGGGTATGTACACTTGTCGGCCCTTGCATCTTTGCCGGCGGTCTTGCCTAACTGCTCACTCGAAGCACATACATCGAGAATGTCGTCTGCAATCTGGAAGCCGAGTCCAATCTTCAGGCCGTATTCAGACAGGGATTGAAGCTCATCTTTATTTGCGCCGCCGCAAACAGCACCCATCACGGCGGCGCCTCTGAACATCTTGGCGGTCTTGTTGATATGGATAGCTTGCAATTGTTGTTCGGTTGCCTTTGTCTTTTGTGAAGGGGCCTTTAGGTCTGCCATTTGTCCTGCAATCATCCCGGCCGGCCCGGCGGCGTCCGCCAGTTCATAGACCAGCCTTACCGAAGTAGCCGCATCGTCAATATCTGTCGCCAGAATCTCAAAGGCCAGAGTCAAAAGGGCATCGCCGGCCAGAATGGCCGTCGCCTCATCGAAGGCCTTATGGCAGGTCGGTGAACCTCTTCGAAGGTCGTCATCGTCTATGGCCGGTAGGTCGTCGTGTACGAGCGAATATGTATGGACCATCTCGACGGCGGCGGCGGCAGTTTCGGCGTTTCGGTTTGTTTTACCGCTAACCAGCTCGCAACACCATAGAACCAGCGCGGAGCGCACCCGCTTGCCCGGAGAAAATAGAGTATATTTCATAGCTTCCTTTAAGTCGCCGTTAATCTCGGTGTGCCGTACGAGCAGCCGCGCCAGGATGTCATTTACAAGCTGGGCCTTATTTTGTAACAGAGCATTGAAGTTCATTGACTATTTATTTACTATTGATAATCGGAAAAGTCGTTTTGTTCGTTACTAAAAAGAAAATTGTACATAGTAAATAGAAAATTGTAAATGGTTTTAATTCTTGGCGTTACGGCATCGGGGAAGGGGCAGCTTGCGTTTGGGCTGGCAGAGAGACTGGGTGCTGAAATAATCAGCATCGACTCGATGAAGGTCTACAGGAGGATGGATATCGGCACTGGTAAGCCGCCCAAAGAGGCCCGCGAAAAGGTCCCCTATCATTTAATCGACGTTGTTGAGCCCAGCGATTCGTTCAGCGTTGCCGCCTTTCTGGATTTGGCCAATGGTGCAATAGGGCGGATAGAAAGTAGAAAAAGACCGATTGTCGCCGTTGGCGGAACCGCTCTTTATATAAAGGCACTTCTGTATGGCCTGTTTGAAGGCCCGGGGACTGATGAGCAAATACGCACGGAATTGCGGGCCCGGGCGGAAACCGAAGGTGCCGAGCTCTATCGCGAATTAGCAGCAATTGACCCGGCAGCCGCCCAGCGCATCAGCCCCAATGATACAAGGCGTATCATCCGGGCCCTGGAGGTTTATAAAATCACCGGCAAGCCCATATCAAGCTTTCAGAATCAGTTCAATGTGCAAGAACCTTTGGGAAAGTGGACGATAATCGGTCTGCGAAGAGAAAAGGCCGAGGAGAACAAGAGGATAAATGCCAGGGTCAAAAGGATGATAAGTGCCGGGCTTGTTGATGAGGTCAAATCCTTGCTTGCCGAAGAGAAACCTTTAAGCAAACAGGCCCGATGCGCAATTGGCTACGCCGAGATAATCGATCACCTCTCAGGCCGGACAACTCTGGAAGATGCGGTAGAGCTTATCAAGAAAAACACCCGGCGGTTAGCTAAGAACCAGCGGACGTGGTTTAAGACGTTTCCGAATGTAAACTGGCTTGACATTGAGCCGGGGGAACCTGTCGGTAAAATCCTCAGCCGGGCGAGAACGGTGATTGACGGTGCAAAGTTTTAAAGTGGTCACTGGAAGTGAGTGATGCTCACCAACCTAAGTTTGTAGCTGTAGCTGGTTCTGCGCGCGGAGGACGGTGGCGGTATCGCTTAGAACAAGCTGTTTTATCAAACTTGCGGGGACGAGAGTAAGGCCCATATTAAATATTTTCTCCTCCACCATCGAGGCAATTGTCCTTGCGGTTTGCCGTGAAAGGTCGTGCTTTTCCATCAGGTCTTTTACGATTCTGGTCTTGTCCCATCGAGACCTTCTGTTCGAGTGGCCTGTTTTGCAGAGCATCTCGGCGTCGGCGAGCTTCCTGATGTCAACGGAAACAACCTCGACTCTGGAGCGTTTGAGCCTGCGTTCGAAACTATGCTCGCTCAAGGCGGCTGCGGCTTCCTCATGTCCCGTGGACGCCAGGACGGCCTTGATTATGGAAAAGATTTCGCTGCTGGTTGCGGTGCGGCGGTGTTGTCTTTTATAAAGATAAAATGTTACAACTTCGGCCAGCTCTTCAGCGAGGTAAATATCCGGCCGGTCAATCGCGCTGAGAGCGGTGCTGATGGTCCCTATGATTTTCGTGTGCAGATACTCTTCGACACTGCCATCCGTCTTTATGACTTTAAGCTGCATTTTTATACCCTCCAGTATCTTCCATGATAAAACTTAACATCGTCTCCATCCGTCCATGGCCGTGATGCAGCAGATAATTTCTATTTTTTATAGTTGAAAAGCGTAGGCTGTTCAACAGGTTTTTCTTCAGCAATAACCTGGCTGACTTCCTCAATCAGTTCGCCGGCATCACTGAAGTCACGATAGACACTCGCAAAACGAATGTATGCAACCTTGTCGACCGCACTAAGGTTCTTTATTACACTTTCGCCGATGAAAACCGATGAAACCTCCTTGTCAAAGTTCTGAAAAATACTCTCTTCCACCTTCTCGGCTATTTGCAGAATCTGCTCGGCCGATACGGGTCTTTTATAACATGCCTTCTGCAAACCCGCAATAATTTTTTCTCTGTCATAAGGAACCCGCGAGCTGTCTTTTTTTACGACGTACAGTTTAAAGCTTTCACCTATTTTTTCATAGGTTGTAAATCTCTTTTTGCACATCAGGCACTGCCGCCGACGTCTGATTATTCGGCCGCCATCACTTGAGCGTGAATCGACAACCTTGTCACGGTCTTCCTTGCAGAAGGGACATCTCACAAGTCAGGCCCACCTCAATCCCTGTTTACGGGGACACAAACAATCACTTTTAGCTCGTCAGAACAACACCATATATCGCTGTTTTTCTTATTCTAAGGCCAACATATAGTATGTCAAAAAAATTTTTTACCGCAAACCGATAATTGTGACAGCCGGAGGCCGTTATTTCCTTTTCCGGTGCGCTTAATTTGCGGCAGGACAAGAAGTAACGAGAAAAGGCGAAGGAAGTCGGTATGTGGTTTGGGTGGTTAATTTTTTTGTTAAGCTGGTGATTTTTTAATAAAAAAAGCCCCTGCGTCCAGCCGCAGGGGCCCAACTCGGAAAGAAACTTATACGCCCCCCCGAAGAGTTTTTTCCAAGCCCTAAGGAATGCGAAAGCATTGTTTTCCGTCGCTTCCTGCAAATTGTCGACAAGCAGGATTATTTAACTGGGCCAACGACGCCAATCCACATGGGGGTGAAATTATTTAGCTGGGTCCGTCGTTGTTTTTTAAGCCCAAACTCAATTAAAGTATACAATACAAATCCCCGGGTGCAAATTCAGGGAGCGGCTTTTTGCAGGGGGCCGATAAAACTGTCTGGATGCGAGGGAGGTCTGGAGGTTGTAATATTGGGATGGAGGGCTTTTACCATTCCCAAACCGCGATTGTGCCTGTCAAATGCTGGTTTTTTCGTAAGTTTTTCCGGTAATGAAAGGTTTTATCGAAAGCAGCCGGGCAGGATGACAACAATTAAGCTGGAGTCAATTCTTGTTTTTATGTTCGTGGAGGGTTCGGTAGAGGAGATGTCCTACGATAATAATGATGACCAGCAGAATCATAAGGGGGATATTAAGCCGGATTCTCAGGCCGAGCATAAAACCAATTACACAGCCGACTACCGGGCCGGTCATCCAGAAAGGAAACCATACGAATACAAAAAGGCCGATGATGCCATATTTTTGTATCTTGCCCTTGTGGGCCTCGGCCGCCTTTTGGATCCGCTCGATAGTGTTTTTAAGCCACTTGAGCACTACCAGGTGCCGCCAACTGAACACAAAAAGGGGATAGAAAATAAACACGAGAATCGTTTCAATTATCATGCAGATTGGCATAACTGTGCTGTGTCCAAGGCCGAGGGAATACCCGAAGGCCATGGAGGCGGCTCTGCCGAACATGACTTGGGTGGCGGTCATTCCAATATAGATCTGCGAATCCTCCGGCGTCAACAGCAGCTTAATCCCGAGCCAGAAAGTGAATAAAAACGCCAGTGTAACACCGACCAGAAAGAGCCGGCCCTCCGGGCTGGCCGTAACAACTGCTAAATCAATGACAATTTAGACTACAGATTGACAGCTCTATACAAAGTGAATCGCGCTAATTATTATGTATTATAGGGAATGGGGACGAGTTTTCAAGTTTCGAAAATAAGCCGGTTTATACCCTGCGCACTCCACAAGTTTCGGTTTTTTTGAGCATTTGCGAACAAAGCAACAAGAAAGGGTGTTTTGACAAATGTGCAGACTTGATGATTCCAAGTGTACAAATGTATGATATTTAGTATACTGATGAAGTCAGAACGGAACACGACTAACGCTTGTTATATAGTGAGGCTGTCGCAATGAAAATAAGACTTTTTGACCGATGCCCGGACAATCCGATTATCTCGCCTTTGGATATGCCTTTCCAGGCAGCGGCTGTTCTGAATCCCGGTGCTACCCTGCAGGGTGATGAGGTCGTATTACTGCTTCGAGTTGAGGATCATGCCGGGTACTCGAATATACATGTTGCCCGCAGCAACAATGGGGTAGACGATTGGGACATTGAATCAAAACCGCTGCTTCAATACGGCCAGGAGGAATGGCGATACGAGCAGTGGGGCTGTGAAGATGCCCGGATAACCCATCTGGCCGGGGAGGAATGCTGGTACATTACTTACACGGCTTACTCACCAGCAGGTGCGGCCGTGGCATTGGCTCGCACCGAGGATTTCGAGAAGTGTGAAAGGATTGGCCTGATTTTCTCGCCCAATAACAAGGATGCGGTCCTGTTGCCTGAGAAGTTTGGCGAGCGCTGGGCCGTTCTTCATCGGCCGGACGCTGGCGGCATAGAACACATTTGGTCTGCCTATTCGCCCGACCTTGTGCATTGGGGAGAGCCGCACTGTGTATTGCCGGAGCTGGCGGGTCCTGCCTGGGACGGTGTCAAAGTCGGGGCGGGACCACCGCCCATCTTGACGGAACACGGCTGGCTGCTAATATTCCACGGGGTGAAAAGTTCCGGCGGTCATCTGGTCTATCGGGCCGGTGTGGCTATATTGGAAAAAGACAG
>SMTZ1_10008501_pt1 | contig 10257 bp, 27 predicted proteins | sample DeeMarSWOR136_30_FD_25667 | JGI IMG/M metagenome (IMG submission 25667) | reverse complement strand
CAAGAGCTGCCGCACCCAAGATAATAATCCCGAGTGAAATCTGGCATAAAATAATGGGACTAACCCAAGAGCTAGATACCGAATGGTTAGGTTATCTTGGGGCTTCCTTTCTTAAAACAGGCGAGTGGAGAGTAACTGATATTACTGTTCCGAAGCAAGAGGTGTCGGCTGCATCTGTAAAGCCGACTGAAACTCTTGCAACAGAAGGTGTAATCCATAGTCATGTTGATATGGGCGCATTTTTCAGCGGAATAGACGACAGTTACTTAAATGAGAACCATAACTTCAGTATTGTTGTGAATAAGAAAGGCGAAACAAAAGCAGTTGTAAGATTGCAGCTACCATGTGGAGCACTCACGATAATCGACACTGAGGTTGAGATTGAAGTTCCGGAGTACGACGATGCGAAGGATTTTATTAAGGAAGCAAAGAAGAATATTGAAGCGCCAGCACCGATATGCTGTACACCGACATGGAAATGGAATCCAACAACAGGATTCCGTAGTGTGCTGTCTGATGACGAAAAAAAAGATGAAGGAGTTCCGGATTATGAGCCGAAAAAGAAGTCGAAAAAGAAACAATACAGCGCGTGGGACCCAAACGACGCCTGGAACGACTACTGGGACCTGTACGACTAGACGCGCAAAACGATTCGACAATTGGGCTAGAGCTGCTAGCCCGCAACACTTAATTGCGGCTCGTATTAAGTATTTAGTTGAAAAACTAAATAACGACAGGCTCACAAAGAAGCAGCGAAAACTAGTTACAAATGAGTTATGGGGTTACGGTGTAATCCCGCTGAAAAAATTGAAATTTGGTTCTGCAAAGGAAATACACGCACTTGTTATTATTCGCACTGATGAGGGGTTTTACTACGATAAGTTTGAAATTGATGGTATTGTTAAAACTACAGACAACGACCATTTAATTGGCTATTACTGCCCGGACTGTATGTTGTCATCAAACATGAACAACTGGCAGGACTTAGTAGTAAAAGTTCCGCAGTACAATTCCCTCGAGTGTCTGTGTTGCGGAAGTTGGAATATCAAAGAAATACGACGACATAATATAATAGGGCGAGCTTAGTCTCGCCAAAATTTATTTGCAAGGGCTAGCGTATCCAATTAACGCTCGGAGTACTTTGGCATTTAAATAGTCCATTCCTGGATGGACCACCTCGCCGTTGCCGAAGTATGTGGGTTCGATTCCCACCCCTTGCATCACTCGGCCTTAGGGTGCGTCCTGATAGGCTGAACCCGAGTACATAAAACCCCTGCAGCTATGTTAATGTGTTGTGTTATGGGTTTGAGTCCCATCACCTTTGCAAGGTCAACACAACCTCTACACCAGGTGCGAAAGGCTGATGTCTATCACTTCCATTAACGCACGAGGAAACCGGGTGATTCCATGTGACAGCAGCAGACGTCCAATCCTGAATAAAAACAGGCTGCATCAGGCACATGGATTGCAGAGGAAGACGAATCCAATTATCGTTGGTGTGAAGCCCTAATCCGAAGGACCAATTGGGCCGAGAGGAGTAAGCTGAGTAGGTTCAAGACCTACCCTCTGCATCGGGCAGTGCCTTCAAGGTTGGTTCTGCTGTGAGCAAATCAAATAGCGAAACCTTTAGAAAGGGGGTATGTTCGTAGCTTCGCGGGCATACTAACCTTATGCCTCAGGGGGTCGCTACCCATATGGTTAAAGAGTGAGGACTATGTTAGCTCGAGCGGTTCAAATCCGCACTGAGGCGTTATGAAATGTCAGGAGTGTGGCAAGAGAATACGAAAAGCGTGGCGCCGTGAAGGCGATAATGTATTCTGTAATAGAAAATGTTATCATAAATGGCGGCAGAAACATTACATAGCAAAAGGACAAAAACAAGATTGGTCTGCCCATAATAAGCTAAAGCGGCTGGCTTTAATGAGGCAAAAATTAATGCTGGGTCATGAAATTGAAGCATGAGCTAAATGACTCACATAAGGTCATGGCAGTAGGTTAAGCGGAAGGCGCAAATCCTTCGCCCGGCTTTATGGGTAAAAGAATGAATATCGTGAAGTATGTCGCCGGTAATAAAACAGGTCATTCAGGCTGTAAATATCCGGGGAGTCCTGTTTTCAATAGAAGTGTTGCAAGGGACATATTGTTCATTATTCGTGCTGATTTAAGCAGAAAGCAATTTAATTCACGAACCGTGAGTTTGCGTATAGGTGGCGATATTTACATTATAGCAAAATATATCTCAGAGTTGGCACGAATAGGTGCTATAAAATTGGTTAAGAAAAGTCATAACTACTTAAAGTATAAGTGCAATTTCCAGGATGATGATATTGAAAGAATAATCAAGAAGCTGGAAAGAAGGTATAATAAAAGGAGGGCAGGTGTGTGATTTATTTATTGAAAAACGCCTTAAGAAAGAAATATGATGGTAGGGTTTTCAATAAGGTTATATTAAAAAATTTGAGAAAAACTGCTTACGACTGGAGAGTTATCGCCTATTGTTTTTGTAATAAAAAGAAGTACGACATTGTGTTATTTAAAGCGTTTTCAGCTTATATTACAAATGGGCATAAGTTGAAGGGTATGAAAGCAAGGACTAGAGATGATAAAATTAAAACTGTACTCACCCATGAAACCATCCACTATGTGCTCTCAGTAATATGTGAAAACCATGATGATGAATGGGATGAACTTGACGCCAGGTTTGATATTTCTGGTATCTAGCAAGGCCCAAATAATTTATAAATTGGCACGTCATTTCAACTTTGGAGGTGAAATCTTGCTTAAGTTAGCACAAAGCGGAAGGAACAGAACATGCTGTGAATGTGATGAAACGATTAACAAAGGAATATTACACGCCGAACTTTGGGGCGGGCCTGAAACTGATTATAATGGGTTCAGGAATGGATGGGTAACTTTTGCGCACATTGAATGTGTGAAAACAGCAGTAAGTGGACGCGCAATAAGAGTAGCCCGTCGAAGATATAGCCGCGAACGCAGACATGAAAAATTTTGGAGGGCTTAAATGGAAAAGCATAATTTCTCTGTAAATTACATATTGAAAGAGCATGCAATTGCGTATGCAAGCGCAGCATTTCTCGCAGGGATTGCGGCAACCATCTTAGTACTGAAGGCATTTCATATTATTTGATGGTATCTTATGACCTGGTCGACATATGGCCACTACGACAGATAGTGGATGCTTGCAATGCAGCTAAGGGGTTTCGACGCTTTCACACATCCTTCAAATTGCTCATTTTTTTCACTCATCGCCCCTGCAACATAAAGCATCCAAAGGTCGAAATAGTGGCTATATATGGTTCACAAAATTTATATTATGGTAAATTATATTTTATCTATGAGAAAAGAGCATTTGGTGACACTAGGCAAGTATAAAGAGTTAAAGAACTTCTTCGAAATTGAGGAGGCAAAGTTTGAGGCACAACGTATTAGAGCCCCATTTCATGTGAGGGCAGCATTAAGTATTATTCGAGACACAGAGAAAAAAACCATTTTGGGCTAGCAGAGCCAAATCATAGAGAGGGGTGACCACCGGTTGTCAAAAGGTCATCCAACAAGGTAACTCCTCTGACCAAGGGATTCTTTATGAGGTTAAACTGCTAGCCCCAACCTCGCTCATGGAGGTGAGGCATGCATAAGGAATTAGATGAAAAGATTTTTAATGATTTCCCGGAACTATTCAAGAATGTAGACAACTTAAAAGTTAGTCTGATGGCATTTGGGTTTGAATGCGCGGATGGGTGGTTCGACTTAATTTATAATCTTTGCAAGAATATTAAGGCATACTATAAGGGTAATATACCGGAAAGGTTTTCTGTTGTGCAAGTTAAAGAAAAGTTCGGCGGATTACGATTTTATATTACAAGTGCGCCGATGGAAGTTCATAATATGATAGCTAAGGCGGAACTAGAGTCTTACCGTATATGTGAACATTGCGGTAAAAAGCATGCGGTAGTAAAGGGTAAATATACGTCATTTTATAGGGATGATTTGGATTGGGTATTAACCTTATGTGACAATTGTTTAGACAAACATATTCTGAAGAAATATCACAGAAAACGAAAGCCAGGTGAGGACTTCATAAGTGGGTGGCAAAAGGAAAATGGCTCCCCTTATAAAATAGTGAGGGATATATGATACATGAAAAGGTTACACAAGGTTACTACTGCACGATTTGCCAAACATCGTATGCACACTACGAAAATATACCTATAGCGTGTTTTCAAGGTAGATGCAAGAGAAAAAAAAATAAGAAAGAAGGATAGGCTTAGTTTGTGCCGTATCCGTCTCTTGTTGGGTATGCTTCAAGCTTTTCAAGGCGCTCTTGCATAGCAGCTTTTGCGTCGTCATCTTGTTCCTGTGCAATAAGTTCTCGCGCAAGAGTTGGATTATAATAGCCGACACGGTTTGTTGAGATAGATATGGCTTTGAATTTAACAAGATGTCCGTCGATTTGTTCGCCATCAATGCATAGGTGGTGCATATCGTCGCACACAAATGCGTTTGCTTCGTCCTCCTTGAGGTTGTACGGGTTGTTCTGTAGTTGTTTAAGCCATAGCTTGACATCTGCTAATATCTTAATGTCGTTCTCCGCAAGAGAGCCTCTAAGATATTGCTCTGTAAAGGAGTTGTAAAATGATGCTTCGTCGCGTAATCTTAGCAACTTTGTACTGTTTGCTCGATGTCGATGTCTTCGGGTATTGTTTCGAACAAAATCTGCGGCAGATAATGACTGTGTTCGGGGCGGTTCAATGACCTGTGCATGGGGTTCTTCCTTCTGCTGCTGTGGAGCCTTTTTACTCTTTTTCGACAATTTTTTCACCTCCATTTTCTTTAAACTAAAAAAGGATTACCAGAATATAAATGTTTTGAGCCATGTTCCTGTAGTCGACCGGCGCATAAGATATTGCGGTTCACAAAATTTATATTTTGGTAAACTATATTTATATTGAGGTGATTATTGCGAAAATATATCTTGAGGTAGAGATTCCGGATGAGGTGACAGACCCGCAAGATAAGCAAGATATTGCATTAAGTGAAGTTGCGGCTGGTCGTTGTAAAGTTAAAGGTAATGCCGGAAAATGGATTGTAGTTAAATCAGAATCAAGTGAAACTGCTTATTTTGGTGCGTATGACTCGGAGGAGGACGCAATAGATGGCCTTCGGGAAAACATAAAAGAATACCTTGCAGATGAATTGGCTGATGCCGAGCGTAACGAGGACGGGGATTGGATATATGACATTGAGCGGCGCATGCGAAGGGTCGAAGCTTATGATTTAGATGACATAATGGACTGGTACGATGAATTTATTCTTATTAGGCAAATTGAATAAAAAGGAGGTGAAAAATGGCAGAGGGTAGTGTTGTGGTGAATGGATTTAAATTTGAGAAGGAAACAAAGAATAAGGTTAGATATAACGACTTTGGTGACTTCGGTCCATTGTATGTGCCGAAAGCATGGTTTAACGGCAAGATACCACAGGAATTGTCAATTGAGGCGAAGTGGTAATGGCAAAGAAGAAGCGAGACTATCCGCCGTGCCCGGAGTGCGGGAATAAAGGTACGAGGTCATCTGTTCTTTTGGATGATTGTTTCTATTGTGCCCATTGTGGTAAAAGGTTCAAAATATGGAACCCAGTGGGCACTAAAGTGGTTACAACAGTGACAGTTAAAAGTAAGTTGTATAAAAAAGGAGGTGATGAAAAATAGAAAAATGTTGTATATGTGGCGAGGAGCTGTTGGATTCCGAAATTTTTGACTATTTCGATAAAGTATTTTGTTTGAAGCACTTTATAATTGAGGTAGTCAGCGACCATAAACGGATGAATCCGCGGGAAGGGGTTGAACAATATGTGGAGGAATTTTTAATATGGTAAATTACCAACAAATGCACGATAAAGGTGTGCGGCTCGGCTTACTCAAGGAGGATGGCCTCTTTACGCCTCTCTTTGAGGAGCTAGTGCAAGTGGCGTGTAATGACCTTAATAATGACGAGCAGTTTAGAAACAAGGTGCTTGCTAAATTGAAAAACCCGTTATATATGAAAATTACAAATATACTTGATGCTGCTTTTGTAGAGAAGGCAACATTGTTCTGTGTTGTTGGCAGCAGAGTTTGTGAACATATGGGCGAGTTGGCAGACGTAGAATTCGTTGAGTTTATCATTAAGTATATGGCTTCTCTAGAAGATGAAGGCATTTTAAAAATCAATAAGGTGAGAAGAAGTGAACAAACTCGATAAGGCGAAAAAGGAATTTCGAAAGGTGCACCATGATTATTATCAGTATTTGGACCAATTTAATTGCGACGAAGAAATAGCTTTGACTATATCGGCGACGCTACACGGGCTGGGTCTTAGTTTGGTTGAAAAACTAGAGGCAATAATAGCTATTGAGGAAAAAGCAACTGTGGCTGGCATTGCGCCATCATTTTTATATGCTAAACTCGACGAGTACAAGGTAAAATTCAAGGTGTCACCATAGATTTAAATAGGAGAGCTACCTAATATATTAGCATGACAAAGGTAAAGTGTCCGGAATGCGGTGCTTGGTGGGACACAGGAACATTTAGTTCATATATTTGCCCGAATTGTGGAACCGCAGGTCATAGTTAATAACTCTAGTAACTTCGGGTAGTTCTCTTTTAGTTTACATAGTGGGTTTGCTCAAAAACTTTATATTATGGTAAATTATATTAATTTTGATGAAAAATGGGTTTTTATTTTTTACCGAAATTACCTATCCTACTTCCCATTTTTCATCGTTTAGTTATGGAAAGGTGATTAAATGAAATGGCAAAAAAAATGGGGCGTATTATTATTTTTAATAGGCGCCATAAATATAATACCACTTGCAGTAATGTGGGCGGAGGGTAATTTTGTTATGTGGCTTTACCTATCATCTGTTTCAGCTCTAGGATTTTGTTGGGCGTTTGGAATTGCTCTAGCTTGTAGTGAGGCGAAGTGGTAATGGATGCCCGCTTAGCGATAGCAAACGGCAAAGGAAAATGCTGGGAGTGCCATGATATAATCCCGAAGGGAAGAACACAATTAATAGTGCTGGAACATGGCACTTTTCATAATTATGAGCATAGGATGTGCCTTTCATGTTCGATTCTAATGTTAGAGCGAGAAATAAGTAAGTGTCAGGAATTGAAAGATAAATTAATGGAGGTGATAGCATAACAATAGAAAAAATCGGTATGATTGGAGTTGATGCTGGAGTAGTTTGGGTTGGCGACCCTTGTTACATATTGCATAAGAAAAAATTACCAAAAACATTAGGTAAAAACTGGAGCGAATTTTGTGACTTACTAGGTAATGAGTGCCCAACAAGAAAACAATTTAACTATGCAGCAGGCCATGAAGGGCTTGGCGTATGTGTTTCATCAGGTCTAGGTGATGGATTCTATCCGGTATATGCGGAAATCGAAGAGACGGGTTGGGGCAAGCGCATTACAAAAGTGTGGGTCGACTTTATGGAAGAGAGAGATTAAAATTAGGGGGTGAAAAATGGTATGGAAATCAACCCTTGAAAAAATTAATGTTCCTGCAAAAGAATGGAATGAAGCTATTAAGGTAAGGGTATTACGCGGCGACACGTTTGTGGAATTACCACAACCACTGCAATTTATGTATATTTTTCAGGCTTTAGAAGGATATCTCTACTGGCGAAATCGCTTCTGGCATATAAATGCCTGGACACCACCGGGAACAATAATTGACGATTGGTATGTTGAGTTCACTGAAATCACAAGAGAACATTACAAGAAAGTAACAGGATGTAAAATACCATGGGGAATTGAAGATGAGATGTAGGCGGCTGAGTACTGACATACAAAAGGCAGATAATGATGAAAGTAAGGAGTTGTTGGAGTGAAATTCAAATCCTTCGCTGAACGCATAGAGTTTTATAAGAAATATGCTAACAATCCGATGCTTTATATCAAAGATAAACAAGAAAATTATAAGTTAGTAAAACAATTTGTTATAGGGAATATATTTGATGAAATGAAAGCAATTGCATGTGGATTTGATTATAATGATTGGCTCTTCGACTATTGTTTTGGAGATGTAAAATAATGACGTTCTTTAAAGAGAATTGGAGATTTACAAAATGGCATAATAATCTAACAGGCAATCAACAAGCATTATTCTGGTTAGGATTAACATTTGGTGGATATGCAATATTTCTAACAGTTGTTATTATTTTGGAGATGTGAAATGATATACGAACTTAGTGTAATTGAAATAATAGTTGTTTGTTTTCTAATGTTTTCGCTTGGTGTAATACTTGGTTATTTTTGGGGAAAAGAAAATACTGAAAAGAAACTTCATGTAATAACAGGCAAGAGTGCTAAAAAGTTTTATGAAGAAACAGGACTTGGAGACGTGAAATGAATGATATTTCATAAAAAAGGATATTGTTTAACTTGCTATGAAGACCATGATTCTAATCGTGGTTGTGAAGATTGTATTCCATATAAAAAGAATTGGAAAAGATACATATGGTGTGGGTAAAATGAAAATACAACATTACAATTGTATAATAGAAACAGATGATTATCCAAAGTGCAAAAAACATAATAAACCTATTTTACCACAACATGCACATCCATTGAGTTTTGGTTGTGGTTATGGTTGTTATTTTGGTTATGATGATGTTGTAAAGTTAGGTAAAAAACAAAAGATTAAGAAGTGGATGAGAAATGATTGAACTCAAATTAAATAAATCAGAATTTGATTTCATATATTGGTATGTAAAACATGCAAAGGATTATGTTGATTCTCCATATTCTGATGATGACTGGGACCCAAATTACAAAAGATTACTTACAAGATTAAAGAATAAGTTGGATATGGTGATAGATTGAGAGAAATAAAGTTTAGAGCTTGGGATAAGAAAAGGAAAATAATGACTATGTCTTTTGAATTATCAGATATGAAAGGCACCAGAATAGCAAATCAAATGACAGATGGTAAGTATCACATATTAGAATTTTGTGAACTTATGCAATTCACAGGTCTCCACGACAAGAATGGCAAGGAGATTTACGAAGGAGATATTATAAAAGATGATTGGTTAGGTAATGCTATAATTAGATGGAGAGAAATATGTGCAGAGTTTATAGCAGAACTAATCAAACCATTTGAATATAAAGACTTCAATGGAGATATGTGGCATGATGATAGTAAGACATATCATACTGTAACTCTACTAGCTGAGTGGAGTGGTAAAAAGAAAGGTAGAATAGAACAAGAAGTCATAGGCAACATCTACGAAAACAAGGAGTTGTTGGAATGATATGTGAAATATGTGGTGAGCCAATGTATTTTATAAAATATACTATAATGGGAACTAGATTATATACTTGTAAGAATAAACATTCTGTAGAAGAAAAGGTTAATTGGTGATATAGAATGAGATGTAAAGAATGCGGCGGAACCATTTTTCTCTGTGATGCTGAGTTTATCACAGAATACCACGACGCAGGCGTTGAATTTAAGGGGGTCCTTTCGGGCAATAAGTTTGAAATAACACCCGGAACTTTAAGACCCTCTGGTTCATTTTATCTTTGTAGTGTAAGGTTCACGTGTTCAAAATGCGGCAAAGAAATTAAATACGATGAAGCAGGGGTTGACTGCCCGGAGGAAGTGCTTGAAATAATTGAGCGCTACGCGGGCAGATTTGTATTTAACGGTGCAAAAAATTTATAAATTGGTAAATTATATTTAAATTAACGCAAAATTTGGTTTTTTTTTAAATTTGCGTCAGGAGGTATGGAACAAAAAATGGTTGAAACGAAAGATATTGAAGCAGCCGTAAAAGCGTTTAAAGAGGCCGAAGCGAAGGTAAAGAAGGAACAACGCGAACAGCGTGAAAAAAATCGCGAGAAGACAAGGATAATTTTGGTGGAAGAGGTTGTTGCGATAAATGACACGCGGTTACATGAAATAATGTTGAAATATAGTAAGTATTTTTCGTCGGTGTTTTTTAGAGCACGTTATAAGAGGCCGTATAACAAGTTTACTGAAGGTTTTTTAGTACCGTTAAAACATCCGATTGTAAGTACAGACCGTTACAGAACGTTAATCGACATTGGCGCCTTAAAGTTGCACGAAAATTATCAGGGTGTATCGGTAACATTATTTGGTAAAATGATTGAACCGATGATTATAAGGAACGAAAAAGACGTATACGCAGAATTCGCACCAACGCCGTATGGTGTACTTGGATTAG
>SMTZ1_10008499_pt1 | contig 10259 bp, 8 predicted proteins | sample DeeMarSWOR136_30_FD_25667 | JGI IMG/M metagenome (IMG submission 25667) | reverse complement strand
TCACCACATAACTCTCAGCACCAAGAGCCTGAGCATGAAAGGCAAAATTGGAAGGTGCACCACCTAATTGCTTCCCCTGGGGTAGCATATCCCATAGAATTTCACCCAGACCTACCACCCACGGTGATTTATTATTTGCAAGCATACAACCTAATTCACCAGTACTCCATTACTCCAATCCTCCACCACTCCATTACTCCACCACTCCATCACTCCATTACTCCCCCATTTATCCGGGCAACCTCTTCAGGATCCATCTTAATTACAGCACGGTCATAGGTCATCAAGCCGTTAACTTCAATTTCAACATCGCTCGTTTGCGTATATACCGCAGCGGCGAGACCCTTATCGATTAATTTATACAATTCATTAATTAAGTTTTTATAAGCTGCTGTTAAGGCTACTGCATCATCAAAACTGCGATAACCCCAATTCTTCTCCTCTTGCCAGGTGTGCCCTCTTACAGGTAATCCCAATCCGCCAAATTCACCAAGCACGGCTGCTCTGTCATTCTCCAGCGCCGGCATATCGGGTCCGGGATAGGAATGTATGTCATGGACATCACCCAGACCTCTGTCAGCCCAGCCGCTGACATTATTTACCAGACGCGTGGCATCGAGATCTTTAATTAATTTTACGATACCCGGTGTATCATACTGCCCCCATCCTTCATTGTATGGGACCCACATGACAATACAAGGATGATTACCATAATATTCGATTAAACGCCTGAGCTCCAACTTAAACTGTTCAGCTGAATCTGGACTGCGCTGTATATCCGGATCATCATGACCGATATAAGCATCACCACTGGGCATATCCTGCCACACCAGTAAACCCAATTTATCACACCAGTAATACCAGCGGGCAGGCTCAATCTTAACATGCTTGCGCGCCATATTAAAACCTAACTGCTTTGTCACTTCAATATCATAACGCAGTGCTTCATCAGTCGCAGCGGTATATAATCCATCGGGCCACCAACCCTGATCGAGTGGTCCAAACTGGAAAAGCTCTTCATTGTTGAGAAACAGTTTTTGGACGCCAGCTTCGTCTTTACCCAACGCTATTTTGCGCATACCAAAATAGCTCTGTACTTCATCTTTTATTTTCCCTTCACTATCTTGAATAGAAATTCTAATGTCATATAAAAATGGGGAGGCAGGAGACCATAAATTTGGATTTTTAATCGGAATACTAAGTTGTTTATTTATCTCACCCTTAATGAAACCGATTGAAGATTGTTCTGCAAATACTTCTGCCTTGAGGTGTAAATCGTTTTCACCGCCCTGGCATAAAACCGAAATACGCACTTCTTCTCTGTCAATATCCGGGATAATTTTCAAGGATTTAACATATACCTTATTGACCGGTTCAATCCAGACGGTTTGCCAGATGCCTGTAACAGATGTATACCAAATTCCTTCAGGCTTTTTCACCTGTTTCCCGCGCGGTTGTGTACCACTATCTACAGGATCCCAAACACACAGTATAATCTCCTGCATCCCATTAGATTTTAATGCGCTGGTAATGTCAAATGAAAATGCGTCATAACCTCCGCGATGCCTTCCAATTTCCTGTCCATTAATCCATACACTAGTCTCCCAATCAACCGCACCAAAATGTAACAAAATCCGCTGACTACTCCAGTTTTGCGCTAATTCAAAAGTCCTGCGATACCACACGCTCTTATCTTCACCAACAGGTTTCATCACGCCTGACAGCGCGGACTCTACCGGAAAAGGTACCAGAATTTGACCATCATACCGCTCAGGAAAGTTCTCACCTTTTGGCCGAATGGCATAATCCCATAGACCGTTTAAATTGAACCACTCTTCGCGAACCATTTGTGGTCTGGGATACTCAGAATGTACCTTTTCGGGAGTGACTTCTCCAGCCCATCTTGTCATTAATGGACCTTTAGCAGCTTGCCAGTTTGACTTGGCTATAGTATAATTTGATAAGCATACCATCATACATACTATTCCTAAAGAGATCTTGAAACTTCTACATTGAATGCTATTGTTTACGTTCTTCCCCATAACGATCTCCTAATCCAATATAAAAGGATGGAAACATTAAAAATAATATTTTTAAGCTTAAAAATCTTTTATTTTAGTGAATTCTACAGGATCGTCATATAGTGAATCGTTATTCAAATTTTCTTTAATAAACCGAAATAGATCCTCAGACGTCTCAAACTCAGATACCTTGGTCGAATCAACGTCTTTAAGGCTTGATAATGTCAAAATTGAATCGCTTTTAAATTCATAAGTAAAGAAATAATAAAGGCGCTCATCGGGATCTAACGGGATTATATCCTGAGCATTGATAAAATGTTTATTGGCAATTTGTACGATATATACGCGATAGAATCCGCTCTCCTTTTTAACTTCTGTACTGTCTTGCTCTTCGCTTTCTAACCACGCCAAGTATTCCTTTTCATTGAATTTAAATACTGATACTTCAACTTTCTCACTGGGCATTTTTTCATAATTAGCCCATTTTCCTACTATTTTATCATCTTCAATCGCCTGTGAAACATCCGCTATTGGAACTTTTGAACCGCAGCTGGAGCAAATCAGAGCGATTAAAAATAAAAATAGAGAGATTATTTTCCCCATAATTTTTTCCTTTTCCTTTCGCTAAATATTTTAAAATCTAATAAAAAAAGTCTTCTTTAATATACTTCACAGGATCCAAAGTATGCAAGCTCGAGTTTATTTTTACCATCCCATACCTCTAGTGTAACGTAAAATAATTTCCCCTGAAATTGTTAATGTTCACATAAGGGATACTGGCATCAAAGCGTTCGTTTATCTGCATGATGATTTTATTAGCCATGAATGCATTACCCCTTTGATTGAAATAAATTCCGTCCAGTGAGAATGCGCCGTTTAACTCCATGTTCGGATAAATGGGAAGACCATCAACCACTACCCTGTTCTGAACAAATTCCCTGATAATAGAGAACATATCAATTAAGGCAACCGTACTGCTATATTTTTGAACCGTAGTACTTATAATTATATTAAGGGAGGTAATTCTATCTTCAATTTCCTCTATTTCTATATCTTGTAAAATAAATTTATTTGGCACACCAATAGTGGTTCCTAATCCAGGAGTAAGAATCTGATCTCTTGGCAGGCTTAACAAAACCAACTCATCCTGTTCTATTTGTCTAATCTTAGGTACAGGTGTGCCATCGGAATAGAAAACATCAGGCAGACTTTCATCTTCTATAACTATTCTGTGCGTTAGTAAATCTTCCGGGAAATCTATAAAAGGCCTTCTTTGTTCTGAAGGCCGGCCAAAATTATACCAATATATAGTTTCATTAAATCTGCGGTAAAAATTTGTCAAATATCCTCTTTCTTCATTTGTCAATGTTAAAAAATCGTGCGGTATAACAGTAAAGTAAGGAAAAAGTAGAAAATTTGGTAAATTGATAACTATCACCTGACAATTACCATTTTGGTTGATATATTTCAAGACTTCATCAAACGACTGTTCAAATACCTCTTGCGGTGTTAAATCCGTTTTACCAATCTGATCGGGATCTGGTGCTGGCCTATTGTTGCCTATGGCTCCCTGTATTGCATAATTCAGGACATCATTGTTACCCAACCATAAAAGAAGAAATGTAGGTTCAGATAACATGGCATCGCTTAACACACTCGATTCATCAGGATATAACGCAAATCTGGCAAAATAAATATTTTCAACCAAGCGAGGATCCAGGGTTTGGAATATTTTTATTCCAGGTACACTAAAATCATTTAGTAAGGATTTTTTGCCTGTGTAAGGGGTTGGTAATTCGCCCAATGTACTCTCAATGTCTGGAAATAGTGTATCAGGAGTACTATAGCTGTATACATATCTACCTTTAATCTGATCGTTTTGTGTTGCCCTTTCATTATACCCGTTTATAGAATTAATATTGGGTTGGTTAAAAGCAATTTTTTTCACTTCTTGTAACTGCCTGGCAATAATAGCTGGTATGGAATTTGCCTGCCCTTCGTCATACAATGCACCATCCATATAACCAGAACTGAATTCATCCCCAACGATTACAAATTTGTCAAAATCTGTGCTACCAAAACTAAAATTCTTCTGTTCAGACGGAAATTCATAACTGCAACCAATGAATATGCTCTTTGAAAAAAATACCAGATATAAAATATATCTATTGTATTTCATGATAAGATTGCTCTAATTAAAAATGTTTTCCACTGTCAGTGTGAAATAATACAACGCGCCGATTTTAGGGCCGCCATAAATATTAGCATAATATTGATTGAGGACATTTATACCACCAATTTTAAGCGTTACATCCAATTGTGCAAATTTATAGCTTACTTGTGCGTCCAGAGTATTATAATCAGGTACATCTCCATCAGCGAATGAGCTTTCCCAAAGAAAACGATCTTGCCAGCGCCATACGATCGAGAAGCCAAGATTTTTATAAAAATTGCGGTTGGCTAAGGAGATATTCGTGGTAAGGCGTGGGGTATTAAAGCCAGGTATAATGGGATCATCGCTTTTTGAAGTGAGTTCAGCCCACGATATATTCATAGTGAACAAATATTCTCTAAAAAAATTGTACTTGACATTAAACGCAATACCGCTGGTAGTAATTATCTGTTGTGAATTGCGAAAAATGTATAACAAATCTCTTTGAGAGGAATTTAGAGATTGCCAGGCGGCAGCGTAGTCATCCGTCTTTGGACTGGTTCTTGGTTTAATTGCGCGAATAATTCCTATAAAATTCTGAAATCTATTATTATAATAAGTAACATCCAGATAAAAACGCTTGGCCATGAGACATCGATAACCAATCTCAAATGATTGAATTTTTTCTGCTACGATCTCTTTTAATTCTTCAGGTGTCAAAATTCCGGCTTCGAGTAAATTCAAATTCTTAATGATTGCTTGACTCGTACCCAGCCTATCTGGATTTTGCAAGTCTGTATCATAGGTTATGGCCTCTTTGAACTCATCCACAGCATTTTTGAAATATGAATTACCTGCTAACTCAAGAGGAGCAAGTACCCCTGATAATCCACCCACCATTTTTGCTTCACCAATATATTGATTAATGAATTTCTCTCTTAGAGTGGGATAGCGAAAACCCGTTTGATATGCGAGCCTGATATTATGATTCTGCGTTATTGAGAATAAAGCGGTTACACTGGGGCTGAAATTTCCTTTAAAATTTTCATCTTTATCATAACGGAAAGCAGCACTTAATTTAATTCTTTGATGCAACACAGCTTTTGAAAGTTGAGTATATATACCGTATTGATAATTGGTGATATCGTTACCCACTGTATCTGAAAAAATGGTACCATCAGAATCCAAATCATAAAACCGATAGCACCCACCTAATACAATTTCAATTATTTGCGACAGATGGGGTATTATATATTTGACATCCACATTATAAAACTTCGTCCTATCCTTGATTTTAGCGCCTTGATAGCCAAGCAATTTTTTTATACGCTCTTTTTCTTTTTCAAATTCTGGAGTTCCGGGATCACTTCTAGGTCTGTTAGCTGCATTAAGTCCTATCCCATCGGCATATTTTCGTGCAATAATATGATTGCCACCCTTGATGCCCAGATATTCCAATAATCTGCTATAGGCAAGGTAATATTCGTAATACCAGTCTGCATCGCTCTTCCAGGTACGATTAATATTCACCGCTAAAGATCGTGAATCATAAGAATCACCCGAAAATTGCTGGTTGATATATCCTCTGAGCAGGAAGTGATCATTTTTTATTTCTGCTTTGGCTTGGACGTGTGAGAAGTTTAACAGTGAAATGCGACTATCACCCGTATACAGGGTTGTTCCCCGGCCTAAATGCCCCTGCAGAATTATCCGGGTTGTCTGGTTTAATCGCCAATGCAGAGCTCCGCTCGATTTAAAATTATATATATCATAGTCTGCTAAATCCTTTTCGTAATAACCCGAACGAGCAACAACTATATTTCTACCCTCCTCGCCGATAGGAAGCTCTGCACTAATTTCATCACCATAAATATTCAATCCATCATATCCTGGATCCTCATACCACGCTTTTGATGGATCACTTCCAGAACGAACATTAGTATAATCAAAGGCATACCAGTCTTCACTCGACATATAGGAGGCGTTTATCTTAAAAGCGATATCTGCACTCACCACCTTTGAATAGTTTAAAGCTAGCTGATATAAAGGATATGGACCCAGATCTATTTGATTAATCCCCGATTTAAAATTCAACTGTAAGCCTTGATGGACAAAGGGATCTTTACCATATACAACTAGAACACCATTGAAAGCCCCGGGTCCATAGACAACTGATGCAGGTCCGGGCAACAGTTCCACCTTCTCAACATCTAAATCTACGAGACCAACCATGTTTCCAATAGGAAAATTCCAACCTGGTGCCTGTATATCTATGTCATCAACCAGCTGTAAAAAACGCGTATTCCCGCTCATATTAAATCCACGGGTATTATAAGAAGTAAATCCCATGCTCTGGGTAGCAACATTAACGCTATTTAGATTGATAATAGCATCATAGTAGTTCAAAGCAGGGCTTATTTGTATATCCAGGGGGTGCAATATTTCGATTGAAAATGGTACCTCTAACGCAGTTTGTTCCACCATGGGAGCGATTATATCAATTTTTTCAGTTTCTATAATCTTGCGAAGCAATAAAACCTTCAATTCCTTTGTAATAGAAGTACTTACTGTTATTTCTTTATCCTCATAACCAATCATCGAAAACTGTATAGTAATTGGCGGATTTACATTAATGCTTAAATAAAACTCACCCTCAGGATTGGTGCTGGTTCCTAATGTCTTATCCTTAACAATTATATTCACCCCCTCCAATGGCCGATTATCTTCCTGATCCAATACGAAACCAGTTATAATGCAGAGATTTTGACCCGACAATTCAGATCGCAGAAGGATCAAAGCTATGATGAAAATCGATACTTTTTTAATTGGGATAAACATTATTGTTTGATGATATGTTCTGAATAATATATGCCCTGAATATAATTCAAATATGAGTAAAATTTATTATTCCAAAAATGAGAATTTATTCACATTGTCTATACTTGTAAAATGTACTATGATGAGGATTAAAATATTTTACTGAAAAAGGTGGGCAGTCAGAAAAAAATGATGACGGTATTAAATAAGACCGCCGCTACTTTTTAAATCATAAATTAAATCCTGATACACTAATGTTCCCGGTTACCGTTCGCAGCGAAATTGTACCTTCGCCATTACCTAAGGTACCTCCTAAAAAGGTAGACGTTTCTACTTTATTCTGCAGCGTCAGATTTGAAACATTAATACTGCCCGTAATCACATTTGCTGAAAATTCAGCTGAAGTATTCACCGGTATGTTCAGAATAATATTACCGGTCACAATCCTCATAGTGATATTATTATTCAGCGGTAATGTTACTTTGCCTTCAATAATTCCTGTTACTAATTCTACATTTGCACTGCCCTCTATCTCCTCTAACGTGACACTACCTGTCACATGGCCAATGGAAACGTTGTTACTGATTGTATTTATTTCCAAATTGCCGGTGACGGAATTTACATGAACCTCCAAGTTCTCTGGAAGTGTTATCGTATAATCAACTTCATAATCACGACCCTGTGTATCATCAGGTTGCATGGTTACTACAAACACTTCGTTTATCATATCTTGCACATCCACATTAAGCTCGGTCAAACGCTGCTCTGCATCCTCCATGCTTTTTGCTTTTACTCGTTTTGTACCTGAAATCGATACCGTATTAGCCTGCACATTTCCTGTAATGTCAATATTGCCAGTAATTGCTACCAGCCTTAAGCGAGATTGATTTTCTACCTGCACATCAAAGGAAAAAGTATCCTCTGCTTCAAATTTGTTGTTTCCGTTTAATATAGTATCATCTTCATTACAAGAAACCCAGAGAACGGGAATTGCTAAAGATAGTATTAATAAAAACATTTTGATTTTGGTTCTCATAAGTATCTCCTCATGAATTTGCTTAAAAATATTATTAAAAGTGTATTCATCATTAAATAATGATTTTTTTATCTATTAATCCATCAGGGTACGTATATCTTCTATCAAATTTCAATTCAGTTCAAAACTCTTAATCGCCTGTTCCACATTTTTATATATCTGGATAACTGTCTCCAATTTAGTAATCTTAAATAAACTTTCTACTTTAGATGTCAAACGCGCAAGTCTTAGATCTCCTCCCGCATTTCTCGCTGATATCAGATCATGCATCAGGCCACCGACTCCCAAGCTACCCATCCAGCTTACCTCATTCAAATCAACCACAATTTTTTTAATACCCTCCTTGAGTAAACACTGAACCTCTTGGTGTAATCTATCGCTGTCTTGTGAGCCAATTATTCTACCACGCAAAGAGACTATTGCTATATCACCAATAATTTTATCTTTGCATTCCATTCAATAACTTCTCCTAAGAAAAAGGGTATTAATTTCATTGTGCTAAAACACAATTGCTCGAATGAGAATATAAAACTTACAGGCTATATACTCCATACTACTGGCGCAAGTTAAAATATATAAAAAGTATTAATTTAATAATATGTCTGTCAACGTCTTGCTGGCCTAATATTCAAATCTTAGAAATTATGAGCGCCAGTTTTTGATCTCCACAAAAGCCTGCTCACTGGTAATATTTGCTAATGCATATCCTCCATCTTTAAAGGGACCCGGATTTACGATTTTAGTCTTTCCGATTGAATCTATACCCACACCCTCATGGATATGCCCGGTAAAACAAATTAGAGGCTGTTCCTGTTCTATAAAACTGCGCACAGAACGGCTTCCAACATGTCTTCCAACCGAAACAGTATCATTTATAGTATTGATTGGTGGTTGATGTGAAACCATGATAAACGGTGTACACCTGTCATTTCCTCTTGTTGCTGCAACCAGAAAGGATGTTAACTCCTCCTCACTGTACTCAATTGGTGTATGACCTGGACAGGATAGAGAACCTTCCAAGCCAATTAGGGAAAATTGCTTAAATTGAATGCATTTAGCGTGAATATTCATATTTCTTTGTTGTAGAAATACGGAAACGTCCGGGAAATCACAATTACCTGCTACAGCATATACCTGTTCGTTGTATCGCAAAAGCTGATCTATAATTTTAGATACATCTCTCTCATGCCCGAAATGTGAAATATCACCTGTCAATAAGACAAGATCAACAGTTGCTAATTCATCTGATATGCTCTCAAATCCATGCGTATTTCCATGGAGATCTGTTAAACCTATAACTTTCATTACTCCTGCACAATATCTTAAATGAATATATTTTTCAAATTATAGAATTTTAATTTTAGAGACAACAGAAATTATGAATTTTCCACAGATGTGGATTTGAAAGACAGGAGAATTGATGGAACAAAGGTTGTATCCTTGAACAGATACAACCCTTGATAATAAAGATAACTTTATTTGTATTTTACCGAGCAGCCGTATGGTGTAGCGGTTTTTACTTTTACTGTTTCACCTTGCATTGCGGCATCTAATGCGGCTGTTACATAGTTGGTGGCGTCTTGCACATCCTCTAATTTAGTGCTGGCCTTGTCATCTATACCTCCGGCATAAATTAAAATACCTTCAGGATTGATAACAAACATGTGCGGTGTTGTTTTAGCACCATATAGCTTCCCAACCTTTCCATCTGCATCAAGTAAATATGCCGTAGGATTGCATTTTTCCTTTTCCATACGTTCTTTTAAATCTTCCCCTTCAAAATATCCCTGTTTTCCGGGCGCAGAGGAACATACAGAAAACCAAATCACATCTTTATCACGATATACCTTTTGAAGCTTCTGCATATTGCCACTTTTATAATGCTTTTGTACAAAAGGACAGTCGAAATTTATCCATTCCAGGACAACATACTTTCCTTTATAAGCAGATAGTTGGTATTCCTTACCAATATTGTCCATCAGTTGAAAATCAGGTGCGGCTTCATCAACCTTCGCTTTTTGTGCCATGGCTGATGAACTCATAACACTCATCAATGCAATAATTGAAATAAATATAAATAATCTTTTCATACTACTCCTCCACTTAATTAGTAGTTCAATTTATTTTTTCTAATGCCTGTAACACAATTGCCGGTGTAATAATTTCCGGTAACATGATTACCTCATCCTTATTTTTTCCATATAACACGTAAAGCGGTACGCTGTTTCTGCCA
>SMTZ1_10008498_pt1 | contig 10260 bp, 7 predicted proteins | sample DeeMarSWOR136_30_FD_25667 | JGI IMG/M metagenome (IMG submission 25667) | reverse complement strand
TGATGGAAAAAAGTGGGTTTTGGCTAGCGCTTGATTATTTTTGAGATTTTTTAGCAAGCTCCTTGGCCCAACTTCTAATCTCGTTCCAATCACGCAGATCGTATGCGTCAGGCTCTGTTTCCTTAAATTCGTGTTTCTGAAGTGGCGACTTAAAGGCAGCTTCCATACCTTTACGCGTCAGGAACCCCATTTTGTTGAAATCAATGATGCCTCCAAAGAACCCCATCGATACTGGTTTGAGATTATACTTTGACACTTTATCCTCTAATGCAGCCTTGCGCATTTTGGCAACTTCCTCTAAGTTTCCTTCTCTTACGGCAATTGGTTTCACGGAGGAAACAAACAAGGCCAGCTTCTTGTGTTCAAACTCCTTTTTGAATTTCTTTAGAAAATCCTCTGCCTCGTTAACCCATTTGCCACATGCAATCCCACTCCCGACGGCGATCAACTCGTATTCTGAGATATCTTTGACCTTTTCCTTCTGCGCATTGACTATCTTTACTTCGAGATTTTCCTCTTGCAATGCCTTTGCAATTTCCTCAGAGGTTTCCTTCGTTGCACCATAGCGGGTGCCGTAGAGAATCAACGCCTTCACATGGACACCAAAGCATATTTGGATTCAATAAGAATAAGAAATTTTCTACGCCGTCCATTGTGGTTGGATTTAAATTTAATCTTTTTCGCTATATCCGTGTATGTGTATCCGACCTTGCGATTGCGTGTATGTCCTAGTATATTCCTGTCAGTCACGGTTTTAGAGAGAGCACCAACCTCAGCGTACGTGATGAACAAGTAGAGTTATTTCTAAATACGAATTTAGCTAACAACAACTATAAGCTCGAAGAGGAATTTCGAATTCAAAGGCAAGCGATTTTTATTAATATCTTTTGGGTTTGGAAAGATGAAAAACCATGTTAGAAGAAAAGAGATAAGCGGGTAAATGTATCGGCGAATTCTATTATGTTACAATGCCCATGCGTGATAGTTCTTCTTTGAGGCTTGCCAGAGTCTGTTTTAGCTTCATCCTATGTTCAGTGTATTCGTCTCCCTTTATCTTGTCAGCCTTAAAGTCGTCGTCCAGTAGAAGCAGTTGACCGTTGATTTCGTCTATCCTTGCCTTCAGCTGGTCCGTGTAGGAGACCGCTTTCTCTTCAACTATGACTTCGGATGGCGTCAGCGTCATTTTTATCACGCCGTCTTCGATGCGGAGAATCCGGTGCGCTGCTCTGGCTACACTTGGGTCATGCGTCACCATAATTATGGTTTTGCCGAGGTTATTATTCACCTTCACAAGATAGTCAACCACACACTTGGCGGTGACCGTATCCAACTCCCCAGTAGGTTCATCCGCCAACAGTACAGGTGCATCATTCGCCAATGCTGCGGCGATGGCTATGCGCTGCTGCTCGCCTCCGCTTAGCTCTTCAGGCTTGTGGTGAGCACGGTCTGTCAAGCCAACTGTTTCCAGAAGTTCGTTTACGCGTTCACGCCTTTTTCCTCTGGAGACTCCTGCAGCCACCATGGAGAACTCGATGTTTTCTTCAGCGGTTAGCGTTGGAATTAGGTTCAGGTTTTGGAATATGTGTCCAACCATTTTTCTTCGGAAATTCACAAGCTCCCCAACGGACATAGAGGTCACGTTTTTATCTCCAACTTGTACGGTGCCAGCGGTGGCTTTGTCTAGCCCACCAACAATGTTAAGCAAAGTGGTTTTTCCGCTTCCGCTGGGACCTATAATGGCGACAAGTTCTCCTGCTTTGATGTTAACGTTTAACCCACGTAAGGCTTGCACTTCAATCTTGCCTGTGCTGTATACTTTGACAAGGTCTTTAACTTTAACATATAACCCTTTCATCTTAACCTAATCATCCTCTCAAGTTTAGTTACATATTGTCTTGACATGACTATGATGGGAAGTAGTGTAGAAGCAAATATTAGGGAAACGTAAGACCCGATATCAATTAAGGCGTCGTTTGGGAAAACAACATGCCTTTTAACAAGTGCTGAGATGAAAGCGTTAGCCGAAATCACGTTTCCATAAATAATTATGGAGCCAACAACCAAGCCTAATACAACTGAGAAAGTTACTACGGCAAGGTTTTCGCTGAGGAACATCCAAACAAGTTGCCTGTAGGAAAGCCCTCTGACGCTCATAAGAGTGGCTTCGCGACTTCTTTCTTTAATGCTGACAATGCTTATTAGCGCTGTTCCCACTGAAGCAGCAATGACAACGAAGATAAGTCCTAATCTTTGCACATCTAGAACCAGCAAATTATTGTATGTATACGGGTCTGTCGTTGTCTGCGTCCGCTTCAACTCCTCATCAAAAGATTGCACTCCGTAAATTTCAAGACCGAGGTTTCGAATAGTCTCAGCAACTTCTGTCCCATTTGCGGCATCATTCAATTTAAACAGTAATTTAGTTTCGAAAGATTCAGCTATAAAAGCGTCACTGAAAGGGCTGCTCATGTTGAAGAGGTCTCTGGGAACATAAGACCAAGTCTGTATCGCAAACGGAAGTAACCTAAAATCAAAAGGTTCCTGAGTTTCAGTAGGTTCTGGACCGAAGAAACCTACAATTTTCAGTTTTCTTGGGCCTGACGGAAAATCAATACCTATCTCATCATACAAACTCATGTTATATTGTTTAGCAACTCTGCGCTCCAGAATAATCGTCATGTTATTAGCGCGAAACTCATTTAACGCTTCTTCAAGACTGGCCCCGCTAAACCACTCCTGCTCATAATAGGCTACCTCCGTCCAGGAGTCCGGTTGAATAGTCCGCATTATAGTCCCTGCTGAATTCTGATGGAGAGTACACTCTATGGTTACGTTCCTTATCTGAGAAACATTCTCCATAATGTCATCAAGAATCATCTGAGCGTTAGTTCCATTAACCACACTCACCGTTAAATCCGCTCCAACTCTGAACAGAATCTGCCTGTCAATGTAATCTTGTTCACTCGCCATTTGCCCAGTTACCTGAACACTGTAGCCGATAATTAACGCAATTAGAAAAGCTATAGCTGCAGACCTCGCCGGGTTTCTCCGAACATTCTTAGCCGCTAAAACCCCCAAATCACCAGCTATTCTAGACGCTTTTGATGCAAGCTGCTGGAATTTCAACGAGTTCTGAATTAGAATCTTTGTTAATCCCCAGAAGAACAGTAACGGCCCAATGTAAGTGAGCACTTGATCGAGTACAACAAAAGGTCCAAGGATAAGACTGAGTATATAATTCCCCCCAGAAAATTGCGCCCGACTAATTAGAAAGCTAAGGTTTACTCCCGAAATGAAAATCGCAAGTTTGTAGGCTCCGAGAATGAACGCTAGCCACGGCAACTTCTTTCTATGAGGTCTATCCTGTTTCATAGGCATGTATTCTCTAAGAGAATCAACCATTGGCAATCTAGACGCTCTTCTAGCTGAGAAGAAAACCGAGAAAAATGATAGAATAATTCCGAAGGCTACCGTGAAAATCATAGTGTATGAATTTAGCAGTTGCGGGCTGAACAAGGTTTCCAAGTTAATTCCCGTGAACACTTGGTTTAAAAGCAAGCCTCCGACTACCCCAATTAATCCGCCAATTAAGCCTATAATTAGCGCTTCAGCGAAGAACATTCTCTGTATTTGACCACTTGAAAGTCCCTTCGTTGATAACAGCCCGATTTCACGCCTTCTCAGGTTGAATGAGACATCGGAAACTGTTGAACCCAAATACCAAGCAACAAAGAATACTGGAAGCGAGACAATTATTAGATTTATTATGATTGTTCCAGAAAAACTATATTGGAAATTGGTCAGAATATTGCCGAGATTATTCTGGACGTAGCCATGGTACTCATAATTAGCGAGAATTTTGTTATTTATATTGTCAGCTATGGTTCTAACGTTAACAGCTGACGTTTGCGTATCCCACGGGTTCAACAACTCGTCACGGTTCAGGGAAACAAGTAGCACAGTGTCAAAGGTGAGTTCAGGTATTGTGCTCCAGACCTTTTCAAGCGTTTCCCAGTCTACTATCAAAAGGTCAGACTTGTAATAGAACACTTGTCGTGGGTCTTCAGGAGCAAACGGAGATATATAGTAACCTATGCCTGTGGCAACTGAGTATGCTTCATTGGCAAGTTGAGCGAAGCCTGCTACCGTCAAATTCATGTAAATAATCGTTACGTTGTCGTACTTTGGGGTTGGAAACTCGAGAGCCATAGCAAGTGTATCGTTAAACGCGAGTTTATCGGCAAGACTTGTTTCCGCTAGAACATACGTTTCATTTTCCCCAATTCCGTCTAACGGTCTATTTTGCCAACCGTCATAAACCCGTGAGGACTTAGGCAAGTATACTACTTCAGAGAATATTGGGTCGGTATAATTATCACTTGACGAAAGCATTGTTGAGTACAACCGAGTGATTACTTCAACATTCTCAACGCCTTCTATACCAAGAATGTCTTGTTGAGCCTGTGCAAAGTTTGTGAAATTAAGTCTGCTGTTAACCTCTATATCAACGAGCACACTGTTCAGCTGCTGTTCAAGGGCTTGTTTAGCAGTTAAATTGGCTTTAACATCGATTGCTGCGAAAAATGTGGATGCCAAAATTATGCCTATTAAGAGAGCCATGAAGAGCTTCCATGAGCGGAATACGCGTTTAATTGGGTACAGCAGAGGCATCAGGCTTTACCATTTGTTACAGCTTAATTGTAGGGGCGAGTACCTTTTAGGTCAGTTTTCTTTATAAGCTTGATGCACACAAGACCCTGAACAAACTATTGACTGATGCTGTTCCTGCTGTAGCTTGTTTTAAGTTGCTCGCTAGAGAATGGAAAATGTTTTGCTGCATCCTCATAAGTATACATTATTGCCCCCGACCCGCAATCTCAACATTTGATTAAGACGAACGCGACTCAATCAAAGACCTTAGAGAATGCCACAAGTATCCTATCAGCGCTTGTGCTAAAAAAACTTATATGAAACGGGCTTGTCTTCCTTCAGCAGGTAGAGTAGAGTGAGTTCCGAGCCAGTTGAGTTGTTGGCAAACAAGATTATGGATCGATACAATAAGCATCCGGTTGGCTGGACTGTTCTGAGGGATTTCAAGGGAAATGTCTTGGTGACAGGACCGAAGGAAGGGTACATGCTAAAGATAATTATGATTAACCCTCAAGAGTACACTGGAATCGGAGTGAAGATTGATAGCCCTGGTAAGTTGCGAACTCTCGTAGAGGGAGCGCCATTATTCGGGTTTAGACCTCTGGCAAACAGGCAAGCTGAAGAATTGCTGAGCAGGTTTCGGCATGGAAAACAGCAGAATAGACTTATCTCCGAGATTTTAGAGAGAAAGCCTGTCCCCACTTTGGAGATAGAAAAGAAGAGACCCAGCGCAGTGTTAACTGGACCTATCTTGGCTCACCCAGATCTCAGCACAATATCGAAGAGCCAAAGAGAACTGGAGTATAAACTGAGAATCGGTGCACAAAAGCTTTTCAGAGAAAGATATCCGCATAGGGCTGAGATGTACCGTTAGTTTATCTTTTCTTTTTAGCGGCTTTGTTTGTTAGCAAAATTGTGCACCCTATCTGGGTACTTTATGGTTCGGGAGCTTGTCATTGTATTGTATATTATGATAATGGTCAAGTTGGGGGTACCAGTTGCATGGTTAAGTTCAAATAGCAAAGCATTTAATGATGACTTTTCTGGAGCTTAAGTGGGAAGAGACTTATCTTGATGATTACTTAAGATGAATGAGCGGGTGCACGTTGTCGAAAATTTTTATTCTTGAGGGTAGCTTTTGAAGTTGCGGATGATTTGCAAGGTTTATTCAAAATTTTTCTGTGCTGCCTAATATGGGTGTAGAGCCAATTTCTCAAAAGTTTTCCAGTTACTTCCTGTTTTCTTAAAGCCTCTACTTTCTTAGCTAGTGCCTCTTCTTTTAAAGAGAATCGGATCCAATTTTCAAAGTCTTCTCTGAAAAGATGAAATTCGAGCGACTCTAAGTCTACTTTAAAAAGCTCGTGTTCAAATTCTTTCAATGAATGTGCTTTGTGTCCGGTATAGTTGCCTATTGAAGTGTGAAAATAGAATGCTTCTTGATCGTCTAAAATTTTCATTTTTTTTGGGTTTGTTTGATTCATAATTATTCGCCCCTATTCTTTAACTTATTTTTTTCGAGTTTTCCGCTTAGAATAACTTCTTGATATTTAAGTTTAGCTGTCGAGAAGAAGCGTTAGTGAAGCTTAAAAATTGTTTTTAATTTTAGGGTTTTGTCTAAGCTGTTTTTTGAAAGCCTTGTGCAAGTGCTAGACATGGAGCGTACGCTGGTCGGCAATAATTCTTATATCTCCAAGCCTCTTTTTGGAATAATTGAATTCTTTTGCAGTCGGAGGTGATTTTGTGCCAAACTGTCACGAGATGAAGAAGGGGAATCTATACGTCTGTGAAGAGTGTGGGCTTGAACTGGAGGTTGCGAAGGAATGTGAGGAGTACGGAATCTCAACAAAATGCGGATGCGAACCTTGCACTTTTATTTGCTGCGGCAGAGAGTTGAGGCTAAAAGAGTAAAGAATAATCTATCTCACACTCTAAGGTCAAGAGATAATTATTAACCTTAGTTATCCCTGCGTAGACTGAAAGCGTCTTATTTAACGACAGCTTTAAGAGTTCAGGTAAGCTCGTTTCTAGGATTTGCTTGATAGAAGTTAGTAGTATTCGCGACTTAGAGAGCCGGCTGAAGAAGAACAAGAGGGTTCTGGCGCTGTTTTACGCGTCTTGGTGTCCGTTTTGTAGAAGTTTTTTGCCTGTTTTTAACCATTCTTTAAAGCAGTGTTTAGGCTTGATTTTGTATGTAAAAGTGGATGATTATGATAGCCCTTTGTGGGATGAATATTCGGTGGAAGCGGTTCCCACTGTCATATTTTTCCAAGAAGGAAAAATCTGTAGAAGACTCGATGGTAGACTGGGGTATGGGCTAAACGAAAATGAGTTTAGGAGTTGGCTTGAACAAAAAACTGAGTGATTTTTGGTAAATTTGCTGTGATTTTAGCGCGCGCTAATCGATCGTGGCATGGTATTTCTGAAGGGATTTAACGGTTAATTTTCCTGTACAATACGCGGAAATACCCTTAACTGCAGCCATAGCAGCTGTTAGTGATGTGATATATGGCACTTTATACTTAATAGCCGCCTTGCGTATGTAAGAGTCGTCATACTTGCTTAATTTTCCAGAAGGAGTATTTATCACCAGTTGAATCTCCTTATTTTTGATGGCGTCGGTGATGTTAGGTCGTCCTTCATGTTCCTTGAGAATAAGTTCAGAAACGACGCCGTTACTGGCTAAGAAAGTCTGTGTGCCCGAAGTAGCCTTTATCTTAAAGCCCAGTTTAATGAATTGTTTTGCTATTTCTGCTAAAGTGTCTGCCTTAGAGGAACGGCTATTCTCAGCGATGGTTATCAGTACTGTTCCTTTAATTGGCAACTGGTTTATTGCTTCTTGAGCTTTCCAAAAAGCTAGACCGAAGGATTCAGCGATGCCGAGCACCTCACCGGTAGATTTCATTTCAGGCCCAAGTAGGGGGTCGACTTCTGGAAACATGTTAAAGGGAAATACTGCTTCTTTTACTCCAATGTGCGAAATCGAACGCTTTTGCAGGTTCAAATCCTTTATTTTCTTTCCCATCATCAAGCGTGTGGCTGAATCTGCCATAGGTATGTTGCATACTTTAGATACCAGCGGAACGGTTCTGGAGGCACGCGGGTTTGCTTCAAGAACATAGACTGTATCATTGCAGATGGCATATTGGATATTCATTACGCCTGTTACTTTGAGCTCGCTAGCGATACGCCGCGTATATTCTTCAATTGTATCAATGTGCTTCTTTTTTATGCTAACCGGTGGAATTGCGCAGGCGGCATCTCCGGAATGAACACCTGCATACTCGATGTGTTCCATAACTGCTGGAATAAAAACCTCGTTTCCATCAGCTAGTGCATCGGCTTCGGTCTCGATAGCGTTCTCCAGATAGCGATCGATGAGGAGGTGGCGATCTGGTGTGACGCTGATAGCTGCTGCCACATACAATTTTAACTCATCTTCATCGTGGACAATCTCCATGCCGCGTCCACCGAGTACATAGGAAGGACGCACAATGAGCGGGTAGCCTATACGTTTCGCCACTTCCAATGCTTCGTCAAGATTTTTGGCTGTGCCCGACTCTGGCATTGGAATGCCGTATTTCTGCATCATTTTTTTGAAGCGACCGCGATCAGATGCGATGTCAATTGAATTTACTGATGTACCTAGAATTCTTACTCCAGCTTTCTCCAGTTCAGCTGCTATATTAAGTGGTGTTTGTCCGCCGAATTGAACGATGACTCCGATTGGTTTCTCTTTTTGGTAAATACTTAAGACGTCCTCAACGGTCAACGGCTCGAAATATAGTTTATCTGAAGTATCGTAGTCGGTAGATACCGTCTCAGGATTACAGTTTACCATGATTGTTTCGTAACCCATATCGCGTAGAGCAAAGGCGGCATGGACGCAGCAGTAATCAAATTCGATACCCTGACCAATACGATTAGGTCCCCCGCCTAGAACCATTACTTTAGGACGATTACTGGCTATAGTCTTGTCTGATGCGTTATACGTGGAGTAGTAGTATCGGGCATTTTCTGTCCCGCTGACCGGAACAAAGTCCCATGATTCCAATAATCCTAGCTCAATACGTTGTTTACGTATTTCTATCTCATCTGCATCGAGAAGTCTAGCCAAATACTTGTCAGCAAAACCATTTTTCTTGGCCCGAATTAGCAAATCAGGTGGTAGTTTTTTGCCTTTATAACTAATGATTTTCTCTTCTTGTTCTACCAGTTCTTTCATTTGCTGGATGAACCAAGGCTTGATGAAAGTTTTTTGATAAAGCTGTTGGATGTCAGCGCCTTTGCGAAGAGCTTCATACATAATAAATTGCCGTTCGCTCGTAGCGTAATTGAGCATGTTCATTAATTCTTCGAGTGATTTTTCATGGAAGTCTTTGGCAAATCCTAGTCCATATCGTTTTATCTCCAGGGATCGGATAGACTTTTGGAAAGCTTCTTTGTAGTTTTTGCCTATGCTCATGACCTCGCCGACAGCGCGCATTTGAGTACCAAGGCGGTCCTCTGCATCGCGAAATTTTTCAAAAGCCCAACGGGAAAATTTGACGACTACGTAGTCGCCGGAAGGGGCGTATTTTTCCAGAGTGCCCTCTCGCCAGTATGGTAGCTCGTCTAGGGTCATGCCGACAGCTAGTTTGGCGGAGATTAACGCGATGGGGAAGCCTGTGGCTTTTGAAGCCAAGGCAGAAGAGCGTGAGGTTCTCGGGTTAATTTCAATTATTACTACTCTTCCAGTTTTGGGGTCGTGTGCAAATTGTATGTTAGTGCCGCCGATAACCCCGATCTTTTCTACTACCTTGTAGGCGTATTCCTGGAGGCGTTTTTGCAACGATTCGCTGATCGTGAGCATGGGAGCGGTGCAGTAGGAATCGCCTGTGTGTACTCCCATAGCGTCTACATTTTCAATGAAACAAACGGTGATAATTTGGTTTTTGGCATCCCGGATAATTTCCAGTTCTAGTTCCTCCCAGCCTTCCACCGATTCTTCGATTAACACTTGACCAACTAAACTGGCTGCGATACCGCGGCTGGCGATTACGCGTAACTCTTCGATATTGTATGCCAGACCGCCACCGGTTCCGCCCAATGTGAAAGCCGGTCGGACAACGACTGGGTAGCCAAGCTCGGCAGCAATTAATTCGGCATTCTCAATGCTGTAGGCAACTTCGCTTTTGGGAACTTCTATGCCAAGCTCCATCATGGTTTCTTTGAAGGCTAAACGGTCTTCGCCGCGACGGATGGCCTCCAAGTCTACGCCTATTACCTTTACATTATATTTGTCTAGGGTGCCACACCTTGACAAGCTCGTGCTGAGGTTGAGTCCGGTCTGCCCTCCTAAATTGGGTAATATGGCGTCCGGGCGTTCTTTCTCAATGATTTTAATCATCGTCTCAAGGTTAAGCGGTTCTATATACGTGACGTCGGCCATACCCGGGTCAGTCATGATTGTCGCTGGATTTGAGTTGACTAATACAATCTGGTAACCTAACGATTTCAGGGCTTTACAGGCTTGGGTACCAGAATAATCGAATTCACAAGCTTGTCCAATAACGATTGGTCCAGAACCAATAATCATAATTTTCTTAATATCGTTGCGTAGGGGCATGGTCA
>SMTZ1_10008496_pt1 | contig 10261 bp, 11 predicted proteins | sample DeeMarSWOR136_30_FD_25667 | JGI IMG/M metagenome (IMG submission 25667) | reverse complement strand
GCCTCGACGTTATCGTATGGGGAATACGATACCATGTATTCGTAGTATTCCTTGTCTTTTGGATCTCCCCATTCATCAAACTCGCTCGTGGTCAGAGGGATTGCTTCATCAAGCATGGTAGTTATGATATCAACCCAAGGTACGGCGGCTATGACGCCCTTGAAGAGGTCGGGCCGCATATTGACCACTGCGCCTATGAGCAATCCGCCGGCACTACCGCCCATGGCGAACAACTTGTCCGCATTCGTATATTTCTGATCGATGAGAAATTCGGCACAGTCAATGAAATCGGTGAATGTATTCTTCTTTTTGAGCAGTTTGCCGTCTTCATACCAGTATCTTCCCATCTCAGATCCACCGCGAATGTGGGCTATTGCAAAGACAAATCCGCGGTTTAACAGGCTAAGCCTGGTCGATCTGAAATAGGGATCCATACTCGCACCATAGGAACCGTATCCATACAAGAGCAATGGATTCTGGCCCTCTTTTGTCAGACCCTTACGATAAACAAGGGATATGGGAACACGTGTGCTGTCCCTTACTGTGGCCCACAGTCGCTCTGATTGATAATCATCGGGATCGAACTCACCTCCTACTTCCTCCCTTTTGAGAAGGGTGTCTTCTCTCGACGACATGTCGTAGTCAAATGTAGAGAACGGCGTGGTAAGAGATGTGTACCTGTACCGTAATATCTCTGTGTCGAACTCATGATTATCCGACGGGAAAGCGACGTAAGCCTCTTCTTCGAATTTAATGTAATGATCGGATTTGTTATGTGAATCGAGTATTCGAATCTGTCTGATACCGTCTTTTCGCTCACCAAGTACCAGGTAATCTTTAAACACCGTGACATTCTCGAGCAGCACATCCTTGCGATGGGGAATTACTTCCTTCCAGTAACGCTTGGCTGTTTCTCCCACTTGGGCTTCCATCAGTCTGAAATTCTTGGCATCCCAGTTCGTCAAAACATAGAACTTATCTGTGTGATGAAAAATATGATATTCATGGTCTCTTTCACGTTTTTGAAAAACCGAGTATCGCTCATGAGGATTGTCTGCATCGATCAATTTCATTTCGGTAGAAAGGGTATGGTAAGATGCAAGGACAATATATTTATCTGACTTTGTTTTATAAACGTATACCGAAAAGGTGTTGTCCTTTTCATGATAGATCTCCATATCCTCCGAAGGGTTTGTTCCCAGGATATGCTTCATAACCTTGTGAGAACGTAACGTACTATCCTTGGTGGTATAAAACACCGTCATATTGTCATTAGCCCAGACCGCACGCCCCGTTGTATTGGAGAGCCTATCTGCCAGGTTTTCTCCGGTGTGTAGGTCCTTGAAGTGGATGGTATATTTCCGCCTGCTGAGGGTGTCTACACCAAAGGCTACATAACGGTTGTCTTCACTGACACTCAAGCCTCCGACATGATAAAAGTAATATCCTTTTGCCATTTCGGGAACATCCAACATAATTTCCTCATCAGCATCCATGGTCTCTTTCTTTCGGGCGTGGATCCGATATTCCTCCCCTTTCTCATAGCGCCAGTAATAGTAATAGTCATTGTTAAGGTAGGGTACGGATTGGTCTTCCTGCTTGATTCTGCCGATGATTTCTTTGTAAAGCTCACTCTGAAGTTTTTCTGTCGGTTCCATAACAGCATCTCGGTACGAGTTCTCGGCCTCGAGGTATGCTAGAACTTTCGGATTGTCTCTCTCGTTGAGCCAGTAGTAATCGTCAATACGTGTGTGTCCGTGTGCGGTCAGTTCCTTTGGTACCTTCTCAGCTTTCGGTGGGGTGACGATCTCTGCGGATTCTTTCTTCCTCACACAACTGCTGGTGAATAAAAAAGCAGTGATTATAGGAATGATGAGGAAGACCAAATAATTTGATCTTGACTTGGTAGAACACATCCGCTACCTCCTCCATATCGGTTGCTCAAAAAGATCGATCTAGGGTCTTCCGGTTGCAATACCTCCTAAGAAAAACGCAAACCCCAAGACTCGATCACAGTGGGGACATGAATACATGACCTCTTTCTTCACAAATCCTTCTACATCTTTCCGTAACTCTCCGGTTCCCTCGTCCTTCTGGGTTGAATCCAGAGATACTTCTTTCTCACAATACGGACACTTCGGCATAGGTTCCTCCTTTTACATTTAACGGTTCCAAATTGTTTTATTCTTCCTGCACGGGGAATTCAAGTATCCACAAAAGACAACCCCCTGTTATGACACCAAGTAGAATCCCACCGATAACTAAGCCTACGAGAGCTACTAGAGGCCCAGCTATTGAGGAGGCTAACCAACAAATTCCCCATCCTATAGAGCTTGCTAATATCCACCAGCCTGCTTTTGTGGAGTAAGGTTTTAATAGGCGTAGCTGAAACAATCCACTAAGCAAGCCTCCAATGATACCAATAATAGTACGACTAAGAAGCTGTACACTAGGTAAATCAGGAAGTTTAAATCCGACTTCATCGAAGATTACAACTACTATAAATGGCACTCCCAGACCGATGGCACATGCCAGCCCCCACCAGCCATCTACTGTAATCTGTTTTCTTAGCACAAACCGTTGTGAATACCCAACAACTGCTCCAACGCAAAGCCCTACAACCAAATTTGTTTCCTTAGGGTAGATAATATTCACAATATGTGCCACAATAATGGAACCAATGATTCCGACTAGCCATGCGATGCTTGTGACCAAAGTCCACTTACCTAAGAATGCTTTTTCTAATTGGTTGCTTTCAGGATTCATGGTCTAATCCCTCCCAAATTCCTTTTCTTTCAGGATCTCTTTCCGCAAGATGTTCATGAATCTCCCTTTACTCACGTAATGATCCGACAACAGCCGCCCATTCCACACCAGATTGAAAACACCATAGTAAGAAGGTGCGTTTTGTGCTTCGCGCGCGCTGTTGAGCACGGTGACCCTCAGTTCCAGGCCGTGCTCGGCCGCCATTGCCGATAGGTCGCTAACCGACTTGGGCAGCATGGGGCATTGAGCGCAATACACGATGTGCAGGCCCCGGTACTTTGCCAGGTTACCGTTGATGTCACGGAAGCACGGCTCGCGACCTTCTTTCAAGCGGTAAATAACCAGCTGGAATCGGTCGGCCTCCGCTATCTGCTCGAACCCGTTGTTGAGAAACACCTGTTTGCCTGCCATCCAGGCTCCGTCACTCACCATGGCCGCCACGCCTGTGGCATCTAGCTGCCGTGCTTCCTCCAGGCAGGCCTGGATCAACCGGCTGCCCAGCCCTCCCACCTTTTGCCCTTTGGGGTATACCCACAGGCAGTGTACAAACAGCCAGCCTTTGGCGTCTACCGGTCTCCAGGCGTATTCGCCTGGCACGTATTCGAGGAAAGCCAGCGGCTTGCCCTTTTCATCGCGGAACAGCAGGAAGCGCAGGCCCTCGGCAAAGCGTTTTCGCAACCATTCGACCTTGGGTTGATAGCCTTGATTCTTCGGATTGGTAAGACAACCGATGCCGCAATCCGACAAGTTTCCGGGACCGACTCTTTCTAGCGTTATCTTATGCATTGGTGGCTGCTTGCCGAGCTTGCTCTGTACGCCGGAGGATTCTAATTTGCACAGAACCCTTCGGGTCAGCTCAATTACTCTATGTTTTTATTAAACTCAACCGAACAATCACATTCGTTAATATGCCCACAACTTCAATCCGATGATTCCCCAGTATCCCCAATAGAGAGTTGTACCAACACAGGAGAGTGAAAGGATGAGCGCATATATTCGTGTCACAGTTTTTACCGGTGCCCTAAAGCTTCTCACAGCAAAAAACAAACTTAAAAAAGAAAGTATGGCAAAACTCCATGTTGAGAAATAGAAAAAGACATTCGCTGAAGTTTTTTGACCAATATATGCTAATGATTGATTGACTTGTATTCCAACAAGAGTAAATGACAGAAGAATAATAATTACTGCCAATAAAGGAATGACACGAATACGCAAATACTGTGATCGTTTGTTCTTTTTAATTATACGTTTGTAGAGTTCAACGGGGATCCACACGATTGCATAGAGAATGCTGGATAGCATGATAATCCAAGACAAACAAAAAAGAATCCCATGCAACCATGGCTTGCACCAAGATGTTTCCTTGTAAAAGCTACCTCTGTTTATAAACGCTCGTTTGTTATCTGTCGTTGTGGTAAAAACTATACTGGCATGTAACTCTTCTTTATCCCTAAAGAATTCTTTTGTTACTGGAATGAGAGGTTCCCATGATCCAAAGAAAACATTTTTATAATATAAACTTCTGTCTGCTAATTTAATGATTCGATAATTTAGTATCAGATCAATCCAAGCTGAAAGTCGTTGAGGAGGATTGCACCATTTATAGTATCCTGTGTATGCTTTTAAGGTCTTCATGGATATCTCAGGCTCAGGAGGTGCTTGAGGCTGATATTCTATATCCTTTACAAGGTAATGTCTTAGTGTGTTCCATATTTTGGTTATGCCAACTACAAAATCCACATCCCAGCGATTTGTTAAAAGTACGCAGCCCATTTCAATATCCCGACAATATCCATAAGCTCCACAAAAACCCATTATTGAACCGTAGTGGGTATACCATTTAAATCCTTTATAATACCCCATACCGACTCCTAAACCGACACTGCTTTCCAATCCTTCTTTTCCTGCCGGATCAGTAGTTGATTTTTCCATCCTATCCATTGTTGATTCAGCAAAAATTTGTGTTTCCCCAACCTTACCTTTATTCAACATAAATTGTAGATATTTTGCCATTTCGTATGCTGAAGAATTTAGAGAACCAGCAGGTCTTGAATAGGTATGCCAGTATTGACTTGGCTGGTAGTTAGCTTTATATCCCTGGGCAAGTAACTGCTCGCTTTCTGAAGTAAGCTTAAATGTGGAGGTGGTCATGCCCAATGGTTCCAGGATTTCTTTTTTCAAATAATCTTCAAATCTTACTCCGGTTACTTCTTCTATAATAATACCAGCTACCATATATCCGGCACTGGAATACGATCTATATGCACCAGGCCTCCATTTAACGTTTAGGTAGTGTTTGCTGACATTCAATCCCTCCATTAAAGGGATATCAGGATCACCATTAAGATAGTAATCGTTGAAGTGGGGATCGTTAAAACCAGCTGTATGCTCGAGTAGATGCACAATACGTATCGGATTGGTATCTTCCCAGGGATTATCAATACCAATTTCAGGAAGTATTTGTTTTACCGGCGTTTGAAGTTCTATTCTTCCTTCTTCGACAAGTTTTAGAATTCCTAATGCCACAAAGCTTTTTGTGATTGAGCCTGCACGAAAGTGAGTGTTCTCATTAACCGGTGTTTTCAATTCAATATTGGCATAGCCCAAACCACCAACATAGATAATCGAATCTTTTGCAACTATTGCAATGCTTGCGCCGGGGATTTTATATTTTGTCAGTAAGCTATCAATTTCGGTTTTCAATTCATTAATAGTTAGAAGAGTATGTTGTGTATTTTGTAGTACGGCGGTTGTTTGTGAATAGCAGGGTGTGAGGAATTGAAAGAGAATGAACAGTAAAATGAGAAAGTGCATCTTGGCAAAACGTAATTCAGCCATACGTCAATAGTCTCCTTCCCTAAAATATAACTTTTATTATCATGTAGGGATAATAATTCAAATAATCAATATTAACACCTAACATAAGCATCAGTCGCCGAAGGCTGCGGCGCAAAAGGTGTTCGGATATTTAATAAGCCTGATGCGGAGTTCTGAGCATTCCCATTTGCACAGAGCCCTTCGGTCGGGTGCATGCATGGTTAGGCGGTTTTACGCATTACGACTGTGTTCGAGATCCGATCGTGTGCAAGTCTACGGTTTGGGTCTCGCCAAAGATCCAAGAGACCAAGACCAAAGGTACCAACACTTGCCAAGTAGCCTCCAACACGTTCGAAGCTCTCCCAGAAGCTCAGTGGTCGATTATCAATACGTACAACACGAATGCCGAAGAGCATTTTCCCAAAGGTCCCGCGGCGTCTGCCTACGGTGAGGATCGTAAAATATAAAATAGCTGTGCCAAAAATCGCGATGCCGCGGATCGTGTTCGGGATCAAACGCTTAATATCTACACGTATGTAACCAGGTAACAGAGGTGGAGGATTCCCTCCGATCGAGATAGAGAAATCAAGCTCATAGGGCATGAGGAGTTCTCCGGCTCTACGGTAATCTGCTTCCTCAACAGCGACCTTTACTGACATTGGAAGTCCGGGGGCATCGATTCTTACCAATAGCGGCGCGATGTCGACTAGGGCATTCAGAGTTTTTTTCTCGTCCTGCTCTCCAGTCACAAGCGTAAGGATCCCATGGAATCCATCAGGGTCGAACAGCAAAAGGGAAACAGTAGCGAAAACAAGAGTCACCGCTATCGTAGGTATGACTAGCAAGATACAATCGATTAAGAAAGCGCTGAAACGCCTAGAGGGTGATGCAAGAGGATGTGCAACAAGTTGTGGTGATACATCAAACGGCGTCATTGTCAATAACCGCTGTTTCATGATGCAAGCCTCCTAGAAAAACATTGTTCGATTCTTTTATTCGCCCAACGGTCAAGCGAAAACGTCTGAACAAATAGCAAGTAAGCTTAACTAAACATCAAACATGGCCGTATTGACAGATAGTCAAAAACCGGAACACGTTTCCGGTCGGCTTGAGCACATTGTCGGGCGGCTGATTAGCTTCCGTCTATCTGACGTTACTCCCCGGCTGAGGAGGAATCCCAACAGGAAATCTAGACAACACAAACCTTTCGAAAACCACCCCAAGACCGATCCCAACTCCGAACATTAGGTAATCCAGCAAGTCGAATGTTCTACCAAAGATCGGGACACCGAAATACTGCAATGTTTCCGTGATGGCACCAATCGCAAATACAAAGACACCCCTGACAATACCACTACGCAGAATCCTTATCATGGCCACACCGAGAACCAAGTACATAGCAAATGGTAGTAGGATATCGATCATGTAGCCATTGACAAAAGCCGGAAAAGGACCCTCATACCTTGGACCTGTTACGAAGTGAAGTAAGCCAACGACCACTGCGATGGAAACAACAATAACCTTACGCTTAAAAAGAGACTGACTCATTCTTAAACTCTACCATTGTTTGTCAGTTAATATTCAGCTCTATTGCAATTTACTACAAATCTAACAAAAGATTGTGGTGTTTTAAAACTAACCTCCATTTGACAAATCAGTTGTAAGACTATTGATATTCTTGTACCGATATTCTGTGATTTCAATAAAATTCTTGTCAATCGTCACTGCTTCTTGAACCCGTTCATTACCGCTTTGATCAGCCCAACCAAAATCAGCAGAGTACTCAAGCTCAAAAAGCTCATCTTGCTCATCGTACAAACGGTACTTAACCAGGCCACACCCACAGGTTGAGCGGGATATGCTGTCAGCAAAGTCACGATGCAGATATTTTCAAGTAGGTCGGAGAGCCCCGCGCCGACAGGCAACACATTCAGTTTTTGCAGCTTGCTCCCGGGCTTGAAACTGCGCTGGAAAAGCCACGAAATGAGTAGGCTGAAGGCCAAAGTGTATAGGATGGGATTGACGATGTCCCATGTCAGGTAGATGCGGATCCAGAAGCGCCCTGCACCGCCATAGGAAGCCACTGTCGAAAACGCTTTTTCTGGCGTGTAGAAAAATTGAGCGTCTAACGACACTATGTTACCACCGGGGACAGCCTTTAAAACCGGCAGTGTAACAGCCACGAAAACCACAAACGCCGCGAAAAGCGCTAGAATAAGCCAACCCCTCGCCCAGGAATGAAATAGCCTTGAAAGTTTGGATAGCATATCTACCTCTTAGGGAAAAACTATTCTGAAAAAGACTATGATTCTTGAGGAGAACTGCCTGACCTGTAGTTAACATGATTGTTTTTGATTTCAATCGTATCACCATACCGCATAATCTTACATTCGATTCCCAATTCCTCAATCTTACGCTTGAACTGCTGCTCATCAACTGGGCACATTCTTTTTTTCCACAAGAACGGAACGCTGTAGTGACATGGGATGACCAGCTTTGGGGAAATGAGCTTGACTGCTTCCAGAGCTTCATTGGCATCCATTGTCCATGTGTGTTTGCCTAGGCCGCCAATGGGAAGCATCAGGACATCCGGCTCCAATCCCGTCCATTCCCTTTGCAACAGGCTGTCCCCCAAATTGACGAGGGTTTTGTTTTTGATTTGAATTTTAAAACCAATGGAACCGAATCCAACACGTTCTTCTGGTCCTGGAGCCTTCCGCTGTTTCAGTCCGAAAATCCTTAACTCGATAGGACCGTGAATAGTCAGGAGTCCTTGGATTTGTATGCCATTGAAATTTACAGATTCGCCTACATCCAGTGAAAATACTTTGCCGGCATAGGGTACGAATTGAAGTCCGCGACGACGTGGCCCCAGGATGTAAGTTGCTCCTTCGGCCTGTTTCACCATCGGTTTGCTTAATATCAGAGGGGCATTAGCGGTACGCGCAACGCGGTCCGCCTGCCAGTAGTGGTCCGGATCTCCATGGGTGACCAAAACGTGGGTGATATCTTTCCATTCTGTCTTTGGAATGAGGCTATTGAGTTTAAAAATCCACAAATTCAGTCCCGGATCAATAGCAATTTTCGTTTCCTCGTCCTCTATCAGAAATGCGTTGTAAAGAAAATGTCTAATCTTCATAGCGTGTTTCGATTCAGCTGCACCCACTCAACTCGGTATCGCGAATATCTTAGAGACTATACTCCATCCCTCTTCGAATCTATACAGCAGCATGTAATCCGTAGAGAAATGCGTGGTCCCTTTGTACACTTCGAGTTTCGCGACGGCTGCATATCCGGTGACATCTACCAATTCAAAAGTGTGTCGTGTTTCAGCCTCCCACAAGTCGGGGTTCTCCGTTTTCATCATCTCGACTCTCGTCAACCATTTATCAACTACCACTTTCTCGAGTGCGTTGTCCTGCATTACCAACATGGCGAAATCCCGATGGAAGCCACTCTTCACTGTTTCTTCGTCCTGATTGCCATGGATTCCCTGAATATAGGCTTTCTCAATCACCTGCTTGATGGCTTCTATGTCAACGTTTTCCATAATCAAAATCCTCCTTTGCGACAACAATTCGTGAGCGTAAGAACACCTGTTGGAAACCGTTCTACATTCTTTTGAAGTATATTACGAGAAATAATATCAATGATCCTAATCCCCATGAAAATACATTCCCGAGGACACTTGAACCGGCTGCTCCTAAGATTCCAACTGGCTTGTTCGACATTGATCGAATAAAAGGCAACCTCGATATATAGAAGATTGCAACACCTTCAAGAATAACAATACTACCCTCAACCAGATATATATTCTCAACAATTGTTCGATAAACATTAAAAAATAGCACCCAAGTTATTAAATTCACTATAAATAATGCCCCTCCAAAATATATGCGATTAAATCCTCGACGCCTAAAAAGCCAAGTTACTAAACAGGCTTCTCCTCCGAGCACGAGAACAGCAATTAATATAAACTCTAAGCTGACTGTTTTATCTGTTATCAAATTTGCATGAGCTTGTGACATATGAAAAACTTGCAGGCAGAGAGTCATTATAAAGAAGAGTAGAAATGTTTTTATCTTACGATAACCTATTAAGAATTTCTTCACTGGAATTACCATTGACAATACGTGTGTCTAACGAGCTGCGGCTGAGGGGCGGCGTAGAATTTTTTAGTACTCCTCACCGCGTGCTGCAAGTTCGCCGTCCGCTCCAGCCGCGGGTTAGGTGCGGCAACAAATGCTCTACTCTCATCTCACCTGAATCACACGTGTACCTGCAATACGATCTCCAAACCGTGCTCTTTCTACCGAAGTCAATATCAATACGATCCCCAAGATACTGAACGCAGGAAGCCCATCAACTATCCGCAGCACATTCCGCAGTAATCCCTTGATCAGCCCAGGTTTTCCTCTCCCCACGCGCTCAACTCGAAGCCCAGCAAGCCATTTCTCAAGCGTGACACCTATCAGCCCCTCAAGAAGCACAAAGTACAGAATCATTATCAACAGAAAAGCGATGCACAGTGGGTCCGTGATGAATAAGCCATGGTTCCAGCGATGGTCGGCGGCGCTCATAATCCAGACCCCCTTGATCAACCGCGTAATAGGGAAGAAAACCGCGCAGAACAACAAGAAATCGCAGAGCAGAGCCAGGAAACGCGGCCAAAGAGTTG
>SMTZ1_10033539_pt1 | contig 10262 bp, 6 predicted proteins | sample DeeMarSWOR136_30_FD_25667 | JGI IMG/M metagenome (IMG submission 25667) | reverse complement strand
GCCGCTTACGGGGGGAGGGTGATAAGGGCGGAAAGGATCATGCACGGCAAGACATCCTTTATCTCCCATGATGGACACGGTATCTTCAAGGGCGTGGCCAATCCCTTTGAGGCAACGCGATATCATTCATTGATTGTGGAAAGGGATTCATTGCCGGATTGTCTTGAGGTAAGCGCCTGGACCGAACAGGGCGAGATAATGGGGATAAGGCACCGCGAATATGATGTGGAAGGCGTCCAGTTTCATCCTGAATCCATCCTTACAAAGGCCGGGCCGGAACTATTAAAAAATTTCTGTATGAAGGGAGTAAGAAAAGATGATTAAGGAACTGATATCCAAGATCGTAACAGGGAAAGACCTGACAGAGGCAGAGATGGAAAAGGCCATGGATGAGATCATGTCAGGTGAGGCCACCCCGGCCCAGATAGGTGCCTTCATCACCGGCCTGCGGTTGAAGGGCGAGACCGTTGAAGAGATCACGGGTGCCGCGAGGACGATGAGGGCCAAGGCCACAAAGATAAAGGTAGGCCGTGACCTTGTAAGCATCGATCGCGATGACATAAATATTGAGGATGAGACGATCCTTGATATCGTCGGCACGGGAGGAGACGGCACACGGACATTCAATGTGTCAACAACAACCGCGTTTGTAGCGGCAGGTGCCGGCATTACCGTTGCAAAACACGGAAACCGCGCCGTATCAAGCATGTGCGGAAGCGCGGATGTCCTTGAAAAGCTGGGTGTAAACCTAAATATCTCAAGCAAGGACGTGGAAAGATGCGTCAATGAGATAGGCATAGGGTTTATGTTCGCCCCCATATTTCACGGCGCCATGAAGCACGCTGCCGGACCCAGGAGGGAGATAGGAATCCGCAGCATCTTTAATCTCTTAGGCCCTCTGACTAACCCGGCCGGGGCCTCAGTGCTGGTCCTCGGCGTCTATGACCTGAACCTTACAGACAAGATAGCCCTGGTCCTCAACAAACTGGAGACCAGGGAGGCATTTGTCGTCTGCGGCGAGGGCACATTCGACGAGATAAGCATCTGTGGGCCAACCAGGATCTCACACCTGAAAAACCACGAGGTCAGGACCTTTCAGATAACGCCCGAGGAATACGGTTTTAAAAGGGCGTCCATTGAGGATATCATCGGGGGCGATGCACAGGAAAACGCGGATATCGTGAGGAAGATCCTGGGTGGAGAAAAGGGCCCCAGGAGAGATATGGTGCTCCTTAACGGCGCAGCAGCCTTTGTCGCCGCGGGTCGCGCTGCTGATTTCAAGGAAGGCATTAAGTTGGGAGAGAATAGCATAGATTCGGGCAGGGCCCGCGAAAAACTTGAAAGGCTGATCGAGTTTACGCAGAAGTGTTAATTCTCTAGAAAATAGAAAAGAGGATAGAGAAGATAGAAACAGAGAGGCAGATGGATTGAATATCGAATAACGAATTTCGAATTAAGAATTTTGAAGTGAGGAAACTAATCTATATTAACGAAGGAGCAAAAATTCGTCATTTACCGACTGCCGACTTAGCCATAGCAGACATAGCTGCGACGGCCGAATGACCGGATGGTCAAGCCTTATCCGTCATTCCCCGGCATGACCGGGGAATCCAGCCCTATGTCGTCATTCCCCGGCTTGACCGGGGAATCCAGGGGTTATTGGTTATAACAGTATTTTCCTGGATCCCCCGGTCAAGCCGGGGGATGACAGTAGTGGTATCGGAATAACGATGGCGGTAGCTACCTGCTAGAGTTTATCCGATAAAAGGCAAAAACTTGCTTCCCTCCCCCTTTTAGGGGGAGGTTGGGAGGGGGTCTTGGAATAAAGCGAATGAGACCCCACCTTAATCCTCCCCTAAGAGGGGAGGAAATTGGTGACAAAAGCCAATAGATAGAAAAGAGTTGGAAGACAAATAGATTAAAGGAGCTATATTAAGTACAGTCATGCACCAGAAATTAAAAGAGATCCTTGAAATAAAAAAACAGGAGGTCGCGAGACTCAAAGATGTGACACTGTGGGGTATGGATGATGAGCTCCCGTCTCTGCGGGATTTTAAGACGGTAATCTCAATACCAGGAAGGATAAACCTGATTGCCGAGATAAAGTTCGCGTCACCATCCGCAGGCCTTATTCGCGAGAAGACAGATCCCTGCTCGATCGGCAGGATATATGAAGACGCAGGTGTCGCGGCAATCTCTCTTCTTACAGATAAGGAATTCTTTCATGGAGACCTGGATAATCTGCCCTTGCTTAAAAAGGCCATTTCCATACCTATACTGCGCAAGGACTTTATTATAGACGAGATCCAGGTAAAGGAATCATACTATTACGGCGCTGATGCCATACTCCTGATAGCCCGTATATTGACCATGGGGCAGCTCAAAGACTTGATCGATCTTTGCCGCGAGATGAATCTGACCCCTCTGACAGAGGTCCATGACATGGAAGATCTGGATAAAGCCGTTGAGTGCGGGGCCGATGTTATAGGTATCAACAACCGCGATCTTGATACTTTTGAGATCGATACAAATACCACGTTTAGCCTGGCACCTATGGTGCCTGAGGATTGCATAGTAGTCAGCGAGAGCGGCATAAATAATGCGGGGGATATCATCAACTTAAAGGGGACAGGGATCAACGCGGTCCTTGTGGGCTCCGCCCTGATGAAGAGTGATGACCTTGAAGCAAAAACAAGGGAGATGGTGAATGCCGGCACAGCGCCTGGCGCATAGCGCAGGGCGCAAACCTAATTTCCTCCCCCTTTTAGGGGGATGTTGGGAGGGTGTCTTGTAATACTTGAGACCTCACCTTAATCCTCCCCTAAGAGGGGAGGAGACTTAAGAAAGGACTCGAGGGGTCAAGTGGGGAAGAAATAAAAGAGAATATTGAACACAGAACTCAGAATTTCGAGGTGAAAAGAACTTCAACACTAACGAATGCTAATAAAGTCGTCATTCAGGTCCCCGCCCTTTAGGCGGAGATAAACTCCGGCAGGGAATCCAGCCCCATTCCGTCATTCCCCGGCGTGACCGGGGAATCCAGATGTTTTGATTATGAATGTTTCTTCCTGGATCCCCCGGTCACGCCGGGGGATGACGGTTATAGGCGATTCTGGCTCCTGGCTTCTAATACGTTTATAAGAAAGAGACTATATAAAACATCGACCTACAGAAAGTGACAGGTAAATAATTTATAAAAGAGATTAAAAGACTATGATAAAAGTAAAAATCTGCGGCATAACCAATCTCGATGACGCCAGCCTTGCGGTCAGGCTGGGCGCTGACGCCCTTGGTTTTATCTTTGCCCCCAGCCCCAGGAGGGTTGACCCGGAAACTGCCCATGACATAATCCGGCATATCCCTCCCTTTGTAAAGGCCGTGGGTGTCTTTGTGGATGAGGACCCGGAAAGCATAGATAAGGTCATCACATTCTGCGGCATTGATCTGGTCCAGCTCCATGGCAATGAGCCACCTGAGATATGCGGCCGTTTTATGCCGCGGACGATCAAGGCCCTGAGGATAGCTGATGAGTCTGTTATCAGATCCGCAGTTGCCTACAAGGGGAAGGTAAAGGCCCTCCTCCTTGACAGTTATTCCGAAAAGATGGCAGGGGGCACCGGAAAGGGCTTTGACTGGGACATCGCGATAAGTATCAGGGATTCAGCAGGCATCCCTATTATCCTGGCAGGAGGCCTCGGCCCCTCAAATATCGAGGAGGCCATCTCGCGTGTGCGGCCATACGCGGTGGATGTGAACAGCGGGGTAGAAGAAAAGCCAGGCAAAAAGAGCCGCCGGCTTATGGAGGAGTTGTTTAAGAAGATAGATCTTTTCCGTCATTCCCCGGCTTGACCGGGGAATCCAGAAAGGAAACGTGAATAAACAGCCTGCCGTATATATTTTAACTAATAAGAGAAATGGAACGCTCTATATCGGGGTAACCTCTGACTTGGCGAAGAGGATATGGGAACATAAAAATAATACGGTAGCAGGATTTACGAAAAAATATAATCTTCATCACTTAGTCTTGTATGAACTTCATGAAAACATGGAATCCGCTATTCTACGAGAGAAGAGACTGAAAGACTATAAACGATCATGGAAGTTGAGATTGATTGAAAGCATGAATCCGGATTGGCAAGATTTATATGATTCTATAGTTTGACTGGATTCCGGCCTTCGCCGGAATGACGGTGAGGGGACGGGGATGACATGCGGTGTGGATTTCGGCCTCCCAAGCTGTGCTAAATTCGTCATACCGGACCTGATCCGGTATCCAGAGGTTTTGGTTATGATAGTATATTCCTGGATTTCCCGCCGGAGTTTATCCCTCAGTTGTTGAGGGACCGGAATAACGGTGAGGGGATCGGAATCGGTGCGTTTATCCCGGAGATACTCGTTTCCACCTTTGACCAGCTGGTAACGGCCTTCAATGATGCCAAGGCCGATCCATCCTTCTGGCAGGAATATACGGAACTTATGTCCACTTACTCATGCAGGCCCACCCCTCTCTCCTTTGCCGACAATCTTACAAGACATTTCAAGGGCCCGCGCATCTATATAAAGAGGGAAGACCTGAATCATACAGGCGCTCATAAGGTAAACAATGTCATGGGCCAGGGGCTCCTTGTTAAGAGGATGGGTAAGACCCGTGTCATAGCGGAGACAGGCGCGGGCCAGCACGGCGTTGCCACCGCCACTATGGCTGCAAAGTTCGGCTTTGAATGCACCATATACATGGGAGAGGTAGATATTGAAAGACAGAGGCCTAACGTATTCTGGATGGAGAGGCTCGGCGCCACGGTGATCCCCGTAAAAGACGGGACAAAGATATTAAAGGACGCCATTAACGAGGCCATGCGAGACTGGGCGACAAATATGGATAACACCCATTATGTCCTGGGGACCGTGTGCGGGGCACACCCCTTTCCTGAGATGGTCTCCTATTTTCAATCCATCATAGGGAAGGAGTCCAGGGAACAGATCCTGAAAAGTGAGGGGAGACTTCCAACAAGGGTGTATGCCTGCGTAGGCGGCGGCTCCAACGCCCTGGGTATTTTCAGCGGATTCCTTGACGATCCTGTGGAGCTCGTGGGCGTTGAGGCTGGCGGCAGGGGCCTGGACACAGGCCAGCATGCATCAAGACTGGCATCCACGGACGGGACAATAGGCATAGCACAGGGCTATAAGACCTACTTTCTCCAGGACATGGACGGCCAGATGCGAGAGACGCACAGCGTGGCGGCAGGTCTGGATTATGTGGGGGTATCACCGATACTGTCATCGCTCAAGGAGCAAGGAAGAGTACGTTTCGAGTCCGCGACAGACAAAGAGGTCATTGATGCATTCTCCCTCACTCTAAGAAAAGAGGGCCTGATATCGGCTCTGGAGTCCAGCCATGCCTTTGCTCAGGTATATAAAGAGGCCCCTCACATGGCTAAGGATGACATTATTATTATCAACCAGTCCGGCAGGGGTGATAAGGATATATTTCTCATTGCTGAGGCCCTGGCTGATCCGGAATGGATAAGATTCATACAGAAAAAGGCAGAGGATTATAAAGGCAGTAAAAAGTAGAGACTTTTGAATAACTCCTTTTTCCGTCATTCCCCGCGCAGGCGGGGAATCCAGGAAAATGAAATCATAAAAACCTCTGGATTCCGGATCAGGTCCGGAATGACGAATTTGAGAGTTTATACATGCGATTCATCGCACCCCGGAGAGCTATAGAAACCAGAGTAACCAGATAAACAAGAGAAACTAAAGAAACCAGACAGACCAAATAGACCGATAAACATACTTAGGAGTAGCATAGTGCTTGAATCATATATAAGAAATGACCTTATGGAACTCCAGATCCCCTTTTCCGAGCCTACAGCGGACGGACCTGTCATAACCCGCGCGAATCAGGAGGCCCTGAATAAAGGGACAACCGTGGATCAGTGCCTTGATATCGCGGAGAGGATCACAAATTCATTTAATATCCCGTTCCTCTTTATGACCTATTACAATATCCCATTTAAATACGGGATAGACCGGTTCATCCTTGCCATGTCAGACCGCGGCATCAGGGGGGCCATTATCCCTGATCTGCCCCCTGAAGAGGGTAAAGATTACCTTGAGGCCATGAATAAACATGATCTTGACCCTGTCCTGATATTTTCTCCCACCACATCGCTTGAGCGCATGAGATATATCGCCTCATCTGCCAGGGGATTTATATATTGCATGGCCAGGAAGGGCGTCACAGGTAGGGACACGGACCTTTCAGCGGAACTGGCGGCCTATCTTGGCCGATGCCGCGAGGCGACAACACTGCCTATTGCCGTGGGTTTCGGAATTAGGGAAAAGGCGGATCTGGATTTTTTAAAGGGGAAGGCGGATATCGCGGTAATCGGAACCCAGTCCATCAGGATAATGGAAGAGGATGGCGTGAAGGCGGTGGGGAGATTTATACGTAACCTTAGATAATGGGGCTATTTCGTCTGTTTTGTCTGTCTGGTCTATCTAGTCTATTTCGTTAAAAACGTTAGGATCGTTGAGATCGTTAATAACGTTACGATCGTTGAGAACGTTTATCTCGTTGATCTCGTCTGTTTCGTTTATTTCGTTGGGAACGTTAATAACGTTAATAACGATAATAACGCAATTATTAATTGAATTGTTAAATGGTGAAAGACTGAAGATAAAAGGTAATAGGTAATAGCTAATAGTTGATGTGTGATATGTGATGTGTGATATATTTAAAGCTCAGGGCTCAAAGCTTACTATATGTTCGTCATTCCCCGGCTTGCCTGCCCTGGCGTTATATGACCTATTATCAGGCATAGATCTTTTTCACTAGACCTTGACAGTGGATATTATAATTTTTTAATAACAGGTCTGGGCCAGGGACCGGGGAATCCAGCCCCACCCGTCATTCCCCGGCTTGACCGGGGAATCCAGAGGTTTTTATTACATAGTATTTTCCTGGATCCTGGCTGGAGTCTATCCCGGGCTTGCCCGCTTTTAATTCCTCCTCCTCCTCTTAGGGGGAGGCGGGAGGGGGTCTGGGAAATGACCAAATTAGAGACCCCACCTTCATCCTCCCCTAAGAGGGGAGGAAAGAGGCAAGAGAATATTGAACAAGGGCGGGCATATCGGGGAATGACGGAGGGAAGTGGCTTTTGGCCTTGAGCTTTAGGTATTCACCATTTAACGATTCAATTGTTTAACGAAAGGCACGTTCCCAACGTTCCTAACGATCTTAACGATCCTAACATTCCTAACGAAATAAACCATATTACGGAACAATAAATGACCATTATCCATGGCTTTAAATTAACAAGGGAGCAGGATATACCTGAGATTAAGACAAGGGTCTTCTTGTATGAACATGAAAAGACCGGGGCTGAACTCCTTTCACTATCAAACAAGGATGAGAACAAGGTTTTCGGGATCAGTTTTCGCACGCCGCCACATGATTCGACAGGCCTGCCTCATATCCTGGAGCACTCGGTCCTCGGCGGTTCCAGGAAATATCCTGTAAAAGAGCCGTTTGTCGAACTCCTGAAGGGTTCTCTCAAGACCTTCCTTAACGCAATGACATACCCTGACAAGACCTGTTATCCTGTGGCCAGCCAGAACCTGCAGGATTTCTATAACCTCATTGACGTCTATCTGGACGCGGTCTTTTATCCGAGGCTTACACCATACATCTTTCAGCAGGAGGGCTGGCACTATGAGCTGGAGGGACAGCACGAGCCACTTCGCTATAAGGGTGTGGTTTATAACGAGATGAAGGGGGCCTATTCCTCTCCCGACAATCTCTTATCCGAATATTCCTTCAGGTCACTGTTCCCAGACAATGCCTACGATTATGACTCCGGAGGAGACCCCAGGCATATCCCCAATCTTACCTTTGAGCAGTTCAAGGACTTCCACAGGAGATACTACCATCCATCCAATGCAAGGATATACTTTTACGGTGATGATGATCCTGAAAGACGCCTTTCCATAGTGGACGAGTACCTGAGTGATTTTGAAAGGATAGAGATCGATTCCATGATCCGTCTACAGAGGCCATTTGAGGAACCCAGGCGCATCATCCGGTCCTTCGCGGCTGGAGCTGATGAGGGGGCTGGCCTGAAGGGCATGATCACCCTCAACTGGCTGCTCCCTCAAGGCACTGACAGCGAATTGAACCTGGCGATGCATTTTCTGGAATATATCCTGCTGGGCATGCCGGGCTCGCCCCTCAGAAAAGCACTTATCGAATCTCGGCTGGGTGAGGGGCTTACAGGTGCAGGCCTGGGGAGCGAGACAAGGCAGCTCTATTTTTCCATTGGGCTGAAGGGCATTAACCTCGACAATGTTGACCGGATCCAGGACCTCATCATCCGCACCCTTACCAGTCTTGCGGAGAATGGCATTGATCCGAATGACATTGAGGCGGCGGTGAACAGCATCGAGTTCAGCCTGCGTGAGAATAACACGGGCGGCCTTCCCAGAGGCCTGTCACTCATGCTGAGGGCTCTTACGACCTGGCTCTATGATGAGGACCCCCTGGCCCTGGTTTCCTTTGAGGCCCCTTTAAAGGCCGTGAAATCCACCATAGCCTCCAAAAGGTCATTCTTTGAAGATATGGTCAGGGAATTCTTCCTGGATAATCCTCACCGGACGAGCCTTATCCTCAGGCCTGATCCTGATATGGATAGAAAAGAGAGGGAGGCAGAAGAGAAGAGGCTGAACAAGGCAAAACAGGATATGGCCAGGGATGATATCGAATCGGTCATCAGCAATGTGAAAAGACTCAAGGAGATCCAGGAGACGCCTGACAGCCCCGAGGCCCTGGCAACCATCCCCATGCTGAAACTTTCAAACCTGGACAGGATGAATAAGATCATACCTCTGGAATCCAGTCAAGAGGCGGGGACAAGCATCCTGTACCACGATCTATTCACAAACAGGATAGCTTACCTGGACCTCGGCTTTGACCTGCACGGCCTTCCACAGCGATTGCTCCCCTATAGCCGCCTGTTCGGAAGGGCACTTCTTGAAATGGGCACGGAGAAGGAAGATTACGTTACTGTCTCACAGCGCATAAGCCGTAAGACAGGGGGGATATGGCCAGTAATCCATAGCTCTGATGTAAAGGGACAGGAGATCGGCGCGTTATGGCTCTTCCTGAGGGGGAAGGCGATGTCTTCACAGACAGAGGAGCTGCTTGATATACTGAGGGATATCATCCTTAACGTCAGGCTGGACAACAGGGAACGGTTCAGGCAGATGGTCCTGGAGGCCAAGGCAAGGGAGGAACAGAGGCTTGTGCCGTCCGGGCATCAGGTGGTCAATCTCCGGCTCAGGTCGCATTTCAGTGAGGCAGCCTGGGCCGCTGAACAGATTTCAGGCCTCAGCTACCTATTTTTCCTGCGCAGGCTTAGCAGGGCCGTTGATGAGGACTGGTCGGCAGTGCTTGATGATCTGAAGGAGATGCACAGAATCATTGTCAACAGGAACGGGATGCTTGTTAACGCGACAACGGATGAGGAGGGCTGGTCACTCTTCAAGCCTCAGGTTATCTCATTCCTGGATGGGCTGCCGATATCAGGTATAGATATCACTAAATGGTCTCCGGAAGGCATGTCCGGTTTTGAAGCTATGACCATGCCGGCACAGGTCAATTATGTTGGGAAAGGCGCAAACCTTTACAAGGCAGATTATAAATTCCACGGTTCGGCACACGTGATATGTCGGTTCCTGCGCAATTCGTGGCTGTGGGACCATGTCCGTGTCCAGGGCGGGGCGTATGGTGCCTTCTGCCTCTTTGACCGACTTTCAGGCACAGTAACCTTTGTCTCATACCGTGATCCTAACATCCTCAAGACTATAGATGTCTTTGATAAATCAGCGGCATTTTTAAAGGGCCTTGAGCTGGGCAAGGATGAGCTGACAAAGGGGATCATAGGGAGCATAGGCGATATGGATGCATATCAACTCCCTGATGCCAAGGGGTTTACCTCCATGGCCAGACTGATTGCGGGCGAGACAGATGATGACCTGCAGCGTATCCGCGAGGAGATCCTTGGTACAAAGGCGGAGGACTTTAGGGCATTTGCCGATATACTGGATTATGTCAGAAATAATGGCCTTATTAAGGTGCTCGGCTCACGGGATGCCATACAGGAGGTTGTGAATAAAAGGCCGGGGTGGTTGAAGGTGGTGAAGGTGATGTAACGGTAGGAGTCAGGAGACAGAAGAAATAAAAGAGAATATCGAATAACGAA
>SMTZ1_10020641_pt1 | contig 10262 bp, 9 predicted proteins | sample DeeMarSWOR136_30_FD_25667 | JGI IMG/M metagenome (IMG submission 25667) | reverse complement strand
AACTATCACCGAAAACAAGTTGACGCTAGACACCTACTGTGACATTGACGGAAACCCCGAAGAAAAAGTACTCCGCTATTCTTTGCTGTGCAACGCGGTAAGAAAAGAAAAGGATGTGGGAAATCCCATTGACACGGTTCTTTGGAACTATGGACAAGAGAAACTTGGCATAAAAAGCCTTGTAGACTTTGTTATTTTGAAGGAGATGCCTTTCGATTCAACTCGAAAAAAGATGAGTGTGGTAGCAAAAACAGATGAAAAGCTGCTGCTTATATCGAAGGGTGCCCCCGAGGCGATACTTGAAGCTTCTACTCATGTGTGGCAGAATGGCGAATCCCATTTGTTAACTGACAAGAAGGCAGCGGCGAGACTGTACGAGGAATACGGAAACAGGGGATTCAGGGTAATCGCAGTTGCCTACAAAGAAGTGGAAGAAAAAGAAAATTACACAAAAGAGGATGAATTCGGACTTGTCCTCCTTGGTTACATTGCTTTCATAGACCCGCCGAAAAAGACTGCAAAACAGGCATTCGGAATCAGCAAAAAGATGGGAATCGAAGTCAAAATCCTGACGGGTGATAGCCCTATAGCCTCAAAGGAGATCGCTCGCCAAGTTGGATTGATTGTTAAGGACGATGAAATAATGCTTGGTCAAGAGGTTGACAAACTTTCAGACCAAGAACTGCAAGAGAAGATTGAGAAGACAATCATTTTTGCGAGAGTAACTCCAGAACATAAATATCGGGTAGTTAGGGCTCTTAGAGAAAGGAGCCGAGTGACAGCTTTCTTGGGTGATGGAGTCAATGATGCATTAGCACTTAAGGAGGCTGATGTTGGAATAGCTGTTGAGCAGGGGTCAGACATCGCAAAAGATGCTGCGGACATTGTTTTGCTTAAAAAAGGTTTGAAGGTGATAGTTGACGGCATCAGAGAAGGAAGACGAACCTTCAGCAACATCGTCAAATATCTACTCTACACGCTTTCAGGAAACTTTGGAGACCTATATGCAATCGGAGCTGCGTCAACAGTCCTGAATTTTCTGCCCTTGCATCCCTCTCAACTTATTTTGGCAAACTTTTTGACTGATACGCCAGTCATTGCAGTTTCAACTGATAACGTCGAAAAAGAGGATTTAATCAGACCAAGAAGATGGGACATAAAACGCATCTTCAGGCTCGGCGGTCTACTTGGCTTGGTAAGCGCTGTATTTGATGTGATTCTGATTTATCTTCTGTTCTTTGTGGTTGGCGCCGATCAGGTTCTATTCAGAACCGTCCTGTTTGCAGAAATTGTCCTTTCAGAAATACTTGTGCTGTTCGTTATACGCACAGAAAAATTCTTTTTGCGGGGTACGCGTCCAAGCAAACAACTTGTCTGGGCTTATCTGCCAATTACCAGCCTCTTCGAATTCACGCCGCTATCCTTACCATTGCTTGGAATCACGGTGCTTGTTGTTTTGGGATATACGTTTGCCACCGAAGTAGTGAAGCTTGCATACTTCAAGAAACTGATAATTCCCAAAATCTTTACTGTGCCCCCAGTTCAGTTACGCCTACTGGACATTGTGGCAATAATATGTCTACGGGTTGAAAACCAAATATCCATCGACTCTCTTCTTGACGACTTAGCTAAGACTATGAAATATCCTCTTAAACCCCAACAGGTTCTAAACCACCTTCATCATCTGCGGCGTGCAGGTTTGATTAGCATTAATTGGCGAGAAAGAACAATCATACGCGAAAACGCAATGAGAGACTACGTGATGAACCAGTCGACCACTGAATCTTGGCCTGATATAGTAAAGAATTGGCGCAAAATCCGTTCCGCACTCAAATCTCGACACAACCAAGTGAACCCTGAATATGAGAGTCTTCTGTCTGCAAAACGGATAGCTTAGTTATTATTCAGAAAACCTAAAAAAGAGACACCATCTTCTAAGAATATGCCGAGGAAAGGATTATGCTGGCTACTCTTCAAGGGCTGATCGAACAGCCCATTCTGCTTCTGAAGATAGTTTTAACGATAGTCGGCGCTATTCTAATTGTCACAATATTCAACAAGTTAGTAGCAAGTCTTGAGAAGAGAGGCGAACTACAGAAAGGAACTCTTGTTCACCTGAAGAGATTCTTTCAGATAGTTACCTACGTAGTAGCTGGCATCATAATACTTTCCATTTTGGATGTTAACATCACCGCGATGGTTGCAGGTCTTGGAGTGGGCGCATTAGTAATTGGTTTTGGCTTAAAGGACATAATAGAGAACTGGGTCTCCGGAGTGCTGATAATCTCTGGCAAAACTTACGCCATCGGCGACGTCATCCGAATTGGAGACTTGACTGGAACAGTCACGGATATAGCTCTTAGAACAACCAAACTGAAGACCTATGATCGAAACGAAATTATCATTCCAAACTCTGTGCTTATGAGAGAAAAAATAATCAATCTTACAGGCGGAAAACAAGAGGCAGTGGCATCACTAATCTTTGCTATAGACTATACGTCGGATGCTGAAAAAGCCAAAGCCATAATAGAAGGCATCCTGAAAAATCATGAATCGGTAATCTTTAGCAAGACAAGAAAAAGGGAAATAAGATTTATTTTTCGCACCCGTGAGTGGACAAACGAGATTGAGGCATTGTTTTGGATAAACAATCCGCCAAACGAGGAATTCATCAAATCAAACATTACCGAGTTAATACAGAGAGAATTCAAGAAGGAATGTATACTGCCTCCGATTCCTGCCTTAATGCGAAGAGAGTATCTAACAGGACAAAATATCCCTAATGAACAAGGATCAGAATAAACGATCTTCTATGTTCTTGATGTGCGGTTATAGTGACAGTTAGGGCACGAAAAAAACACTTGCTTTTTTCCCTTAAGTTTTCGCGTAATCATCTCGGTTTCGCATCTTGGGCATTTCATACCAAACCCATCCTCAAATCACAATCTTATGTTTTTCTCTAAAACCTTCCATGTTTGCACTCAGATATAATATATCTGTTTCATCCTGAACTGACAAAGACACCAATGACAGCCTATCGCAGAAAGTTATAAAAATGTGAAAACAAGTTTGAAATCACCTTCCTTTTCTATTTTTCTCGGTCTGTTTTTACTTATAAGGAAAAAGAACATAACTGATAACAACAATCAGACGGCACGTGAAGAAAGTTGAAACGGTACGCTTTCATCGTCTTGAATCTAGAAAAATTTTGGAAACGACTATGCAGCCAAAACAGAGCAGGCAAATCCACACACGCCTTTGTTCGCAGAGGAGTAGTAGGTCCCAAAAAAGCGAAGATACTATTTTTCTACGTGACACACCCTCACAAAGAGATTCGAGGCTTCGCAGATTTCATCAAACGGGTCACCGGAGACGCTGATAACCTATGGAAATCTCTTGGTCACGAATCTCTGCTGAACTCTGATGAATACAAAGATTTTCTGCAGGGAAGAAAAAAAGCTACATTCATCCGGTTCAGAAACCTACGGGAACTTCCCATTCCCATCACAACAAAAGTGCTGTCACAAGTTGTCGGAATAGAAAGAATGCCGCAAATGGGATTATATTTAACAGAAAGAATGGCACAAATACTAATATCGCAGGGCGGTGCAGAAATTGGTGGAATTTGATCCGAAAGACTTTGTGGAAAAGCAGGTAGAAGAGATTAAGAGAGTTGTCGGAGGAGAGCGAGCCCTCATAGCGGTTTCAGGAGGCGTAGACAGCACAACATCTGCTGTTCTCACTCACCGCGCCATGGGAAAGAATCTTCTCTGTGTCATGCTTGACGACGCCTTCATGCGGGAAGGAGAAACTGAAAGAGTTGCACATCTTCTATCGCAGCCTCCCCTGAATTTGCCCATGAAAGTGCTGAACGTTCAGGAGCGTTTCTTACGGGAAATGAAGGGTTTACGGGATGCTGAAGAGAAACGCAAAAAATTCAGAGAAACCTTCTACAGGGTCTTGAGCGAAACCGCTGAAAGTGAGGGCTGCCGGTTTCTGGTTCAGGGAACTATCCAAGCGGACATAATTGAAACAAAGGGAGGCGTCAAAACTCAGCATAATGTTCTAGAGCAGATTGGAATAAGCACCAAGGAAGTCTACGGATTCCAAGTTATCGAGCCTGTTGTCTCTCTCTACAAAGGTGAAGTGAGAAAGGTTGCCAGATACTTGGGAATTCCCACAGAACTTTCTGAAAGGCAGCCTTTTCCTGGTCCAGCGCTGTCTGTACGGGTGGTTGGAGAAATCAAACCCGACAAGCTGGAGACTCTTAAGAAAGCCACCGCCATAACTGAAGAAAAATTTGTTAAACACAGTCCCAGCCAATACTTCGCAGCCATCATTGACAACCTAGTGAAGCCACCAAATCACTTTGTGATACATATTCAGGAAGCGGCAACTAGATTCCTCAACGTTCCAAAACGTTATCTCTCTGTGAAGGTGTTCGAGGACAAGGCTACTGGCGTCGAGGGAGGCGAACGACGCTACGGTGAGATTGTAGCAATTACTGCTCAAACTCCAGAAGGCATGGTTCATCAAGCCCCCATCAAAGATCTAGTAACTCTTCAAACCAAAATTTTAACAGAAAATCCCAAGTTCACAAGAATCCTTTACACAATTCAAGAGAGATCTGAGAAACAACCATATGTGATATCTCTGCGAGCGATCCAAACCCGCGACTTCTTAACCGCTGAAGTATCCAACATCCCTTGGACGACGCTCTCTGAAACGGCTGAGAAGATTCTGGGGAGCTGTCCAAAAGTTTCTAGTGTATACTATGATGTGACGCCGAAGCCTCCTGCAACAATAGAGATGGAGTGAGTGCCTTCTTTTTAGGAGCTGATTTGAAGAAAATCTTGGAGCATCTAATCCCAAGCGCATGTATTAGCTGCGTTTCCTGCCTCTTTGCTCATAATAGAAAAAATTTTAAGAAATGTATAAAGGCTTCTGAACGTTTAATGGTTAGCTGGAGTGATTTATGTGACGCGTGTAAGGGTTCAGAAGATTGAATCTATACGGGATCCTGAAGGTAACCTTGGTAAGCGTATCGAGCTGATTGAGGATCGGATGATTCCTAGGTTTGCTGTTAGACCTGCGACAGAAGAGGCGCGAATGGTTCAAGAAGTCATGAAATCTGTGCAAGAGCAGATTCCCATTCTTGCAGCACAACGAACCCAGTTTGTTCTCCCAAAAATAATCTTATTTCTTACCGAGAACGAATATGAAAAGCTTGGCATCGACTTTGATGTGAATCAGCTCTATGAGCTAGAGATGTCAGGGCAATCCATAAAGTTCGAGCGAGCACCTTAACCAAAAATGGATCTTCGAACTTTTGATTTTCTCATTGCCTAATCAACTATTGTGTAGATGGTTGCTGGTCGATGAGAAACATGAAAGTTAGAGCCCACATCTTTGTAAGCGGTAGGGTCCAAGGCGTCTTCTTCCGGATAGAGACCCGTTACGAGGCCATCAAACGAAACGTTACTGGTTGGGTTCGAAACGCATCTGGCAGTAGGGTGGAAGCAATCTTTGAAGGGGAGAAAAGAGATGTGGAAAAACTGATTGAATTTTGTAAAAGGGGACCTCCAAGAGCTAGAGTAATGAAGATAGATGTTCAATGGGAAGAATACATCGGAGAATTCAGAGACTTCGAAATCCGGAGAAGCGTTATCCTCTGACATTCATTAATTATATGAAATTTTCTTTTTTTATGTATATGTTGATTTTTGAAATCTTAACATTTATATTATATGACGTATGTCATAATTACTGGTAACTGTTATTGAATAGAAAAAAGATACTAATCCTAGAACTTTTATTGGTTGGGCTAGTCATTTCAGTCGTTCTCATTAACTCACCAATAAGAATATTGGCTGAAACTATGGCTGAAACAAAAACACTTGAAAGCGTAGAAATTAGAGAATACGAAGGAAAAAACCTCTCTTCAATTGATGATTTCTTCGAAAATTCAATTAAAGGACCACAACATATCGACGCAGCAAACTACAAACTCACTGTCTCGGGTCTTGTGAAAAACGAATTAGAATTCACTTATGATGAGGTTATTAAAAGTAATCAGCATTTTGAAAAGGTTGTTACGCTGTATTGTGTAGAGGGCTGGAGTGCAACTGTACTTTGGGAAGGTATTTTGGTTAAAGACCTGATAGCGGATGCTGGAGTTGAGCCAGAAGCAACCGTGTTGATATTCTATGCTTTTGATGGTTATTCCACTTCGGTGCCGCTGGATTACATAATCGACAACAACATAATTATGGCTTACAAGATGAATGGCGTAGTTCTTCCACCTGAAAGAGGTTTTCCTTTCCAGATTGTGGCAGAGAGCAAGTGGGGATACAAGTGGATAAAATGGATAACTGCAATCGAGTTATCAGACAACGAGGACTATCTAGGTTTCTGGGAAAGCCGAGGCTACCCTAACGACGGGGGTGTGAACGAAGGCATATATGGACCAGCAACACCAGATTTTCCATCAGGAATTATTGTATCCCCTGTAATAGCAGAATTTCCGTCATGGATTATTCTGCCCTTATTTGTTGTAGCTACTCTTTCAGTCATAATATACAGAAAGAGACTGCCGAAGACAAGGTACATTGGCTCAGATTAAAAATCCTGTGAATCCATGATTCTTTTTCATTGTTTGAAATGCTTAGCCTAATGGCAACGCCTCTTCGTTAATCAAAGTTTCAATATTCACCTTTCCAACATCTGCTTTGTTTGTGTATCATTATTCGATTTGTTTCAAGTTTTTCTCGGGGATTCCAAGTGACGCTTTTTCAATTTTTACTATTTATATATTTAGTATATAGTGGTGTGGCAAAAGTAATAGATCACTAAACTTTCAAAAATCACAAGTCAGGCTACCTAGAAATTAAAGGAGGATGGGGGGACTTGGCGCATGCGCGCGTATGCGCCGGCGATCGCTCAAGGAGAGGGTATGTCTCTTGGCGAATGGAGAATAGGGGTATTTTCTCTGCGTCCCCTCACCATCCATCAAGAGCGTCAAAAAAGCATTCTATCATATAAAGTTATTGCACACAAAATATGTAGTCACCTTCATTGTGTTGGAGTATGTATGTAGCAGTTAAGCAAAAACGAAAGCCGTCTTATTTTAGAGTAAGGTTATTACTGAAAAACTATTGGAAATCCAATTTGACGGCCTTTATGATCACCCTAACATGTTCGTGTGCATATTTTCTTTTTTCTATTGTTCTTGCGCTTTGGGTTTAGCTGTTGTTCTTGGACATTTTTGTAGTTATTTCTTAGTTTGATCGCTGCTATATATTCTGTGAATGTTAGGTTCTTCTGTCTAGGATAGAGTTTGAAGGTGTAGCCAACTTTCTTGAAGAGGCACTTCATTATTTGGATCTCAAGTATTTTGGCTCCGGTTCCAAAGATATTCTCGATAGCATCGGTGAACTCTTCAATCCTATAGGATATTTCCAGCCTGTTCATCTCGAAGTCTTTTTCTAAATGGAAATAGACTGCCCGTTTCGCCGATTCTCCAAGCAAAGAGAGTCCTTCATCTATTGCCTCCAGCAAAGCTTCTTCAAAGTTCATTGTTTTCTTTCCAGTCTCTCGATTCTTGGGTTTGGGTCCTCTTTTTTTTAATCTGTAAATTTCTGTTGGTATGTTTTGTATAGATACCAGTTCGTTGTGAATGCTCTCGTGTTTTTCACCCCTTTTGTCTTTCTGTTCAATTGTGCTATTGTTCTACTCGAAAACATATTGTATCGCATTACTTAATATACGCTATTTCATCCGATGACATATTCCAGAAATCGATATATGTACATTTACTTACATATCATAAACTGTTCTGGCACAAACACTAAAATAGCGCCAATATTCCAAAATCACTGTATAATCAGCCATCCAATTGCCACATCATAACCTTTTTACGTCAAAACAAAACCATTTTCTGAGAACAAGAATACCCTAAAATAATTGGCATTATATCTAATGCAACCTGAGGAACTAAATTGTCAACCATCCTAGTAATCAACGATGACGGCATCAACTCGATTGGTTTATTCACTCTCGCAAAACAGCTAAAGAAACTGGGAGAAGTGATTGTTGTCACTCCAGGAGACGAGAAGAGCGGCATCGGAAAAGCTCTCAGCATCGGTCAAGTAAACATAACTGAAACTAGTTTTGGAGACGGAATAAGAGCGTACTCCACAACAGGCACCCCAGCTGATTCTTTTCTGATAGCAGTGAATAAAATCCTGAAATGTTTGCCAGACTTGCTTGTGTCCGGAATAAATATTGGTCCAAACCTTGGAATAGACGATCTGCTGACTTCGGGTACAGTAGGAGCCGCCTTTGAAGCCGCCATCCACAAAGTACCAGCTATCGCTGTTTCCTATTGCCTATCCGAAATCACTGACAGGATGCCTGAGAAAGCGAAAGTTTCAGTGAAGGACTTGGAGTTGGCAGCCACTCTTGCCTATAAAGCCGCTAAACACGTATTAGAAAGGGGGATGCCGCCGGACGTGGAAATCATCTCGATAAATGTGCCGGAAAAAGCTGACTGGAAGAGGGTAAAGCTCACCAGTCTGTGTTATGATGGTTATGGCGACATACACACAGCAGAAGAGGACGGATATATAATAAAAAGCTGGGCGTTAAGACATTATCCCAACGGAGACCCAGGAACGGATTTACATGCCATCAAAACTGACAAATGTATCTCAATTACACCCATCAAAGTAGAATTTCTTCACAACAAACAAGCAATGAAAGACCTGCTGGAATCCCTTTCAGCCTAATAGTCACTGTGCGCTAACTCTAGAAAACAAAATTCGAGCAATTTTTAATCTCAGTTCTCTTTCACGTCGGCTAAGTATGGCTTCAAAGGTGTTATCCACAAAGATTCGCCCATCAACGGTTTTTACTATAACACCAACGGCTTTGATTTGTTGTTTAGAGATTTTTAGTCGTGTTTTGACGCCAGTTCTATCAAAAATTTTCTTTTCCAACGTGTTAAGTTTCAAGGGCAAGGACGAATCGTTTTCGTTTAACATAACCTCTAACGTTCCACCACCTAAAATTGTTCCAGCGTCAACTATCAACTTCTCAAGGAAAGGGAGATACTCCTCAGATTTTTATAGGTTCATGAGAAATATATAAATCGTTAAACTAGTTCACTAGTTTACGAAAAGTGAAAACTTATGATCTGGATGTACACTGTGCAAGGAACAGATTTTGTTGCAACCGATATAACTTCCCTGCCACAGTTAATGGATGTTGCCAGAAATCATTGGGTTTTGGTTGACATTTTTGATCCCAATGAAAAAGAACGGAAAATAATAACTGAACTGCTTGGAAATAAACCAGAGGTTGTTGAAAAATTCAAAAAAATGATGGATGAATCTGTAGATATACATCTTGAAGGTTGCGCATTGTGTAATTATGAAATGATTCATGAATATGTTTCAATTACTCTTCCTTCCATTACTTTCAAGGAGCAAATGCTGGTTTATCCAATTGTTTTGGCGAAGAAAAAGAAAATGATTATTACTTGGGGAGAAGAGGAGCACAGCCATTCGCAAATAATTAAAACAACAATCAGAAGATTGAGAGAAGGAGTGGAAGCGGGGCAGGATCTGAATTCATCTCTGGTAATTAGCGTGCTATTTCATGAGATCGCAATCAAAAACTCTGGTACATTGTTCTCAATCCGAGAAAAAATAGACCAGATGGAGGAGCAAGCTTTGGAGAACGGTGGGAAGCAACTTTTTCGCTCTATCTTTTCCCTAAAAAAGACGATTTCCGATCTATACCGCCTTATGATTGAAGAAAAGGATTTTATGCTCGATGTGGACAAATCAGTAATACCCCTAATCAGGCTTGATACAAAGTCGAAGCCAATTGTAGATGAGGCAATAGAACTTATCGATCGAGAACTTGACTTCATGGATTCCTACACTAGAACTCTCGACAGCATTCTGACCCTACAGGATTTAGCTTCGATTCGTAAAGTTGAAAGCTCTATTAATTATCTGACAATTATTTTAGTAATCGCTACGGCAATCCTAGTAATTTTGGAGCTCGCTGTAGTTTTGGAACTCCTATGAAAATTTTGAACCTCCATCAACTTTCCCACTACCATCCCTCTCAATAAAGATGGGGCCACCTATCTGATAATATGAACAAAACTAGCCAAGCTATGAAGCTTTTATGCAGAACTGGGTTGAAGAGCTTGGTATATTTGTAGTGTTTGCTCTGCAACTTGCTTCCAAGTG
>SMTZ1_10009231_pt1 | contig 10262 bp, 7 predicted proteins | sample DeeMarSWOR136_30_FD_25667 | JGI IMG/M metagenome (IMG submission 25667) | reverse complement strand
CAGTACCCCAGTGCAGGCCGTCCTCGTCCTCCTGAGCCATATCCATCAGCATCCGGTGGGCATCATTTGCCCGGTCACTCCCAGCCAACTCAAGTGCATAGGTCGTAATTGCCAGGGTGTAGGGGTCGTCCATGCTACTTAACTTGCCCTCCAGATAATCAACCGCCCTGTTGGCCCCACTGGTCTCTCCAGCCTCCATCAGCGCAATGGCCACAAAAGCAGTAAGAGCTTCCTTTCCCTCTATTCCACCAACCATTTCCTGATGGTGCACAAACCCAATCTGGTCAAAGGAGCCATCGTTGTTCTGATGACCAGTGATCCACCCCTTAGCGCCATCGAGGACGCTATCATCGATATAGATGAGGTCTTCAGCCTGAGCAAAAGACTTGAGTACAAAGGCAGTGAGCCAGAGACTGCCTTCATTATCGCTCTCGCCGAAGGCGGAGAAGCTTCCATCGCTCCGGCGGTAGGTCAGTTCTCTCTGATAACCGGTAATCATCAGCTTTTCAGCCTTAGCCATTATCTCCGGTTTAACCTGTCCACTCTCCTGCAGGTACTTGGTGATGTAGATATCCGGCGCTAACAGCAGCATATTCTGCTCGCCGCAGCCAAACGGCATCTGAATCAGAGCCTCCAACCCCTCAATCGTCTGAGTCAGAAAACTGGATGTGATCGTCAGGTAAGCCCTGCCGGAGTCTATAACGGCGTCAAAAGGTATCTCCGTCGATATTCCCCTCGGGTCTCCAACAGTGATGGTAAGATTGTCAACGCCCTCGCGAGCAACCCCCTCAGGTTCAACTATCAATGTTTTGATTACGGCATCGGCTGCCTGTGGGCTTCGGGCTGTTATTTTTAGCTCGTTAATACCGAGTTCGTTGGGCCTAATCATAAACGAAGCACCGCCAATGTCGTTGGCATCGATTTCCACTGTTTGACCCGGCTCATCCAGCAGGTCAAACCAGTCCGCCTCTTCAATCTCAACCAGCACGCTCTGGGATTCCTCCAGATAGTTGTATATTGCCACCTGGACGGGGAACTCCTCGCCCCTTATTGCCGAATACGGCAGGTCAATCGTCAGGAAGAAGGGCTGGAAAGCCCGAAGCTGGTCCTCAGCCATGCCAAGACCTTTCTCCCGGGATATGGCAATGGCCCGCAGCATCCAGGTTGTGATGGTATCCGGTACGGTAACATCAACTGACCTACGGCCATCGGGTCCGGTGGTCAGTTCCGCCCAGAGCCAGGTCTCGGGGAAGAACTGCCTGACCCTTTCTACTTCAGCGAGACCACCTTCAGCAGCGGTATCTATCACTACAGGAGCTGGGGCTGCTTCCTCTTCTGCTTCCGCTTCTACCATTACCTCCATCCCCAAGGCTTCCCTGACCAGCACGCCTCCTTTCTCCCAGGCTCGGGCCGGTGACTCATACTCTTTGCCTTCAGGTATGTTATTATTACTCAATACCACCACACCAGCATCGTCAAAGATATCCATAGCTCCCTTGGTAGTTACCTTGGGATATATCGAGACCTCATGCAGTTCCACCTGCGGCTTCATATAGAGCCTCTCCAGCTCATCAAAGACCTGTTGCAGATTGAGCCGATTCTCGGCAAGGATGAAGACCGACCGGTCAACCACGGCAATCCCTACCTTAGCCTCACCTTCAGTTGTTATATCAATGTCCAACTCAGCACCGGGCTCGGCCTCTTCCTGGCTGAATTCGGCAGTTACCTCGTGCGGGTATTCCGGCCTCACGTCAAACGGGATATAGTCAGCCGCTACCTCACTATTAGGCAGGATCTGATATACCAGAAGCCTGGCTGCCGGAGCCATCAAAGGCGTGGTAAGAAAGCTAATCGTGCTGCTTCTGGTATAGTCAGTAAAGACAACTTTATCCCTTGCGACAACCTCGTAATAGAAGCTGGAGGCCCGCCTGGTAGAATTCACTTTAAATTGAATCTCCTCCCCTACTCCGGGAACACCCTCACTTATCTGCTCCACGTGAATGAAATTACCGGATGGAGAGTAAGAAGCCTGTATTGTCAGGTCAGCTCGGGCTTGCTCAGCCCGTGCCTCGATTATCAAGGCAACCGCTTTCGCCGGGGCTTCACTGCTAAACAGTACCTTACCATTGGTTGTCCTGGTTACCTCTTCTATGGTCTTTATCTCATTGTACTCACTATCAATGTATGCCAGTGTCAGTTCTACTTCTGCGTCGAGTGGCTTATTATCGGGAGTTTCGGTAACAATAAGAAAGCCGAAGGGCAAGCTCGGTTTGAAGACCAGGCTCTCGGGAATCAACTGCAGGTTGAGGGGAGAATCCGAAACTGTTAATAGCCGACTGGTCTCTTCTTCATAACCAGTGGCTGTTTCCGATACGGTTATGTCAAGTATCACATTCCCCTTACCACCAGCGGCCGGCACACCGGCAACGTAGCGAACAGGAGGCAGTTCAAACTCTGTCTCACCATCAATCTCCTTGGAGAAGGTGGCATACTCCTGCCATTCGCCGACATATCGCGAGGCCGTTATATGAAGGTCTCCCCTGACCGGTTTGCCGAAGGTATACTCGGACACAACCTTTCCCTTGATGGGTTCGTCAACCAAAAACCATTCCTTGGGAAGCTCAACCTTGACTTCGTACTTGGGCAATACGTACTTTTCAACCCTTACGTCAAGCTGGGTCTTTCCTTTTTCCGTAGTAGCCGTTATCTTCCACGCGCCCTCGTTAGGCTCAGTTGAGACAGGCAGGTCGACATCGGTCATTCCGAACTCGTCGGTCTGCACCTCTTTACGGAATATCTTGATTCCCTTGGCATCAACAACCTCCACGGTAACCAGACCCACAGCCGGTAGGAGCTCTGGAGTGAGAGTCACCACCCTGATGTGGATAGTCTGGCCGGGCTTGTATATCGGCTTATCAGTCTCGACAAAAACAAGCAGGCTCTTATCCACAACTACAGATGCTTTATCTTCAAAACCTTCGCCCTTGACCTGCACCTGGTACTGGCCTTCCTCTATATCAGGAATATCAATCTCTATTGTCCCCTTGCCTTTGATAGTCTTACTGGCCTGTACTACCTCTTTGCCATCCTTAAGCAGAGCAACCTCAACCTCTCCGGTAGTGAGCTGGTCGCCCTTAAAAAGGGATAATGAAATCGCCTCTGTACTACCAGCGTGAAGCACCTTCGGTACGACCGCCAAGTAGGCTTCGGCGGCTTCAGCACAACGGCAGGCTGGTAGAATCGCCGTAATTAGCACCAGGGCTAGTATGATAACCATTGCTTTTGACCACTGTATTTTCATGGCTCCCCCTTTGACACCGGGACATTCCGTTCTGTGATAACTACAAGGATATTGGAACAGAACAACCCTGCTTTATTGTAATTATACGATACGACCGAAAAAGTATCACAAAGAGAATAGCACAGTTTTTACAGGTAGACTGCGGCGTATGCAGCAGTGGATGTTCCAGGTGGATTATGGAGCAACGACATCTCGACAGACAATCTTTACCAGGAGATAGACAATACCTATGTCAATAATACCAGCCCCCATTATGATTGCTTCAGCCATGATCCTCAAACACTCATAGCCTATCTTTCATGCGCGGGTCGGCTACACCAGTAATTACATTTCCCGAACTTATCTTCAGAAAAAGCACTTGCCACCCAATGGTGCCATATTAGATAAATTCCCAATCTCACCTCTTGTTTATCGGCAACAACAATTATAAAATTATATTAATAGGATTGAATACTACGGTACCCGGAGCCAGTACAGGGTTGATGGAGGTGTAGATATGGAATTATCACCGGAAGAAAGACGAAAGGTCTACGAAGAAGAGAAAGCACGAATTGAGGCGGAACAGCGACAGAAGACGGTCTCAGATAGTTCAACAACCGGTCTGGTACCAAATATAGCCGGGTTGTTATGTTACCTCGCTGGATGGATTACCGGTATCATCTTCCTCGTCATCGAACAGAAGAACAGATTCGTTCGCTTTCATGCGATCCAATCAATTATCGTTTTTGGTACGCTGTCAGTCGCCACTGCTTTATTGAGCCAAATACCACTTGTAGGGGTGGTTTTTGGCGTTATAATCGGGATTCTGATGTTTATTCTCTGGATAGTGCTGATGATTAAGGCTTACCAGGGTGAGTTCTATAAGGTCGCAATAGCAGGTGATCTTGCCGAAAGGTCGTTGTCCCTGGGGGATACCGTAACGGAAGAGAAACACGAGCATGTAGAAGACAAGGAATCTGCCGAGACGCCGACACCACCGAAACCTGCTTCCACCGGGATAGGTAAGGCCAAGACGATTGAATACAGGATGAATAATTTTTTTGCCAGTACCAGAGCAGGCAGGGTTACTGCTTCAAGTTTTGTCATTGCCTGGAGCGTAATCCTGCTCGTATTTTTCTCCTTCTTCCATAAGTATATAGCATATTATGAAGTTGATAGAGTTGGCGGTGTTACCACGTGGACCAGATACCCATTTCTGACAAACGATTATTACGCCTGGTTACCAATCCTCGTGACAACACTGGTTCTCTCGATAGCCGGGCACATTCTACTTATTATCTACGATAGATACTGGCTACGGCAGATAGTCCTCATTATCTTAAACGTGCTGGCTATCGTAACAGTGGTGAATCTAGTTTCCATATTCCCCTTTAATTTCTATGTAATACCGAATATCACTGTGGCGGATGTTGTGTCTGTAATTGTAAGAATAGTGTTAATTGTCATGGCTGTCGGAATCGGGATTGGCACACTTGTCACGTTTATCAAGCTAATGACCAATTTTGTGAAGGCTACTGCGGAATAGGCTATTCCTGTTTGTTGAATGACCAGACGGCTGCCGTCAAAAGCACGATACCCAGCGCCGCTATAACCATGGCGTCATCGAGAACGCTCATTGTATGCCCGAAAACAGTTACACCGATAGCATAACCGGGATTACCAGCAGAGCCGACCATAGCCGGTAGTTCCGCGCCCAAAAAGACCTGGCGAATAGCGTCCACTCCGTAGGTCAAGGGATTTATCTTGGAGATAACCTCAAGCCACGCCGGTACATTGTTTACCGGAAAGAACACCCCAGATAGAAAAACGAGGGGCATAATGATAATCTGCACCAGCATCTGGAATCCCTGCTGTGAGCGCATACGCGATGCTATAAGGATGCCAAGGCCAGACAGAGATACAGAAACAATGATTAGTAATGGTATCAGTTTAAGTACCATCATGGGGCTGATTGTTACACCGACGAATGGCGCCAGTACCAGCATGACCAAGCCCTGCCCAAGAGCAATCAGCGCAGTGCCTCCTGCCTTGCCGAGTACAATACCGGTCCGGCTCAGGGGAGCTACCAGCACCTCTCTTAAGAAGCCAAATTCGCGGTCCCAGACCACGGACAGACCAGACATCAGCGAACCCATAAGCACGCTCATGGCGATAATGCCCGGATAAATGAACTGGATAAAATCAACTCCCGGTGTCAGGTTTCCAATAACTCGGCTGAAGCCGGCACCAAAGATTACCAGGAACAGGAGCGGCATAGCGAAGGAAGATATCAGCCGGGCACGTTCTTGAACAAACCGTAATAGATCCCGGTAGGCAATAACCCACATTCCTCTAAACACTGCTTCCATATCTATGAATGTCCCCTCATCATAGTTCTAAGCTGTGCCCACGAATCCGCCTCCTGGTCTCGAATGGCATGCCCGGTCAATTTCAGGAATACATCATCCAGTGTGGGTCGGCGAACACTGACAGAAATCAGACGGTTGCTAAAGTTCCGCACGAATTTCGGAAGAAACGTGTCTCCATGGGGAACGCTGAAAGTGACCAAGCCATTGTTGACCTCTGGTGACAGGTTATATCTTTCTCTTAGTTCCGCAACCGCCTTCTCATTATCCTCGGCCTCAAGCGTTACCACGTCACCGCCCATAGAATCCTTGAGATTATCCGGAGTATCCAGAGCCACAACCCGTCCGTAGTCGATGATAGCGATTCGGTCACAGTGCTCGGCTTCATCCATATAATGTGTGGTCAGAAATATTGTAAGGTCTTCCTCTCTCCTCAAAGCCAGGACATATTCCCAAATGTGGCGCCGGGTCTGTGGGTCCAGTCCCAAAGTTGGTTCGTCCAGGAAAAGTATTTGCGGATGATGCAGGAGGCCCCGGGCAAGCTCCAGACGCCTTTTCATTCCACCGGAGTAGGTACTGACCTTGCTCTTGCGGCGATCCGACAGTTCAACAAGTTCCAGCAGTCCAGCAATACGCTCTTCTCTAACAGCACCGGGGACATGATAGGCATAGGCATGGAAACGCAGGTTCTGCTCAGCCGTCAGGTACTCATCAAGAGTGGGATCCTGAAAGACAAGCCCAATGGAACGCTGAACCTGCCTTGGTTGCTTCACCACATCAAATCCGTTAACTGAAGCCCTGCCACCAGTCGGACGTAGCAGTGTACAGAGTACGTTTATCGTGGTCGTCTTGCCAGCCCCATTTGGACCAAGGAAACCGAATATCTCTCCCCTGGGAACATTAAAAGAGACCCCATCCACGGCTTTCAACCGACCAAACGCCTTGGTCAGGGCCTCAACTTCTATTACGTTCATATATCCTATCTTTCTGTAATCACTCTCCTATTTCAATTATAACATCTCAATAAAAGTTACGGAACTTCTAGTGGTGTTCAGACAACTGGAGGTCTGGCAGGTAAATAGCAGATCACCGTTTCTAATAATGAGCTATAGCTTATCTAGCCGGGATGATTTTATAAAGTATAGCTATATAGGCTTAATTTGGGGAAAACTGACACAGAGTTTGTGGTTAAAGTCTGACCTCTCTATTCACGAAGGTCTCACTTTACTTCTTCAAGCATATGCAAGGCATGCACCAGCCCATCCAACTTTTTCCTTATCTGCTTCTCCAAGGCTAGGCATCTCTCCAGCTCAAAGCCGTCTCCAGCCGTTCCATTCTTCTTACCAGAGGCACTACCTGTTCGTCTGCCCTTGGTATGATTCAGGCTGGTTTTTAGTTGCTCCAATACTTCAATTAACTCCTCTTGTTTACTCTCCAAACGAGAGCGGAGCAAATTAAGGTTGTTAGCCACTTTTCGCTCCTCCTTACCAGCTGTCAAGCACGAGATGATTGTTCATCCTGACCATTCGCGTTCGACAATCTACCAAACTAAAAAACGCTCATAGTACTGTTAATTCTTAGTAGTAGACTGCTACCATTCCGTTCCTAGTTCCAGCTTATCGTCAGAGAGATAGAAAAAATATAAAAATATAACAGAGACCTATAAACATTCTGTAAAGTTACGTGAATATTTATCCGTCAGCAGAGGATAAAATCCAACTCTATTCAATCTTACTTGGTTAGCCATTCATCCTGCCTAGCCAAGGATAGACTTTCAATAAAACGACTGCTATAATGCCTCTTGCCTTAACAGCCTAGAGGAATATAAGACTCGATACACGATCTATAAATCCAAAGCGCATAGCTCTGACCTGATTCGCTGGCTGTAACCGTTCAGGGACGTTTTTATCAGTGACCATTATTGACCGCATACATAACAGGTCAAACTACAGGTGGTATATACTTGCTCTGGCAGCACTCACCTTTACATTTACCGTTGCCATGCCAACAATGTGCATGCCAGTCCTCTTCGAAGAGATATCCAAAGACCTGGATTTAAACCTGGTCCAGATAGGTGCCGTCTGGGGGATGGTTCCTCTGGCTGGTATGTTCGTCGTTTTGATTGGCGGGTTGCTTGGTGACCGGTTCGGGACAAAACGTGTTCTGAGCGTATCCTGTTTACTGACAGGACTTTCCGGCGCACTCAGAGGGCTTTCGGGTAACTTTGTCAGCCTGGCAGCAACCCTCTTCCTGTTTGGCCTTCTGAATGCTGTCATACCACCCGTTGTGCACAAGACTTGCGGTGTTTGGTTCTCGGGACGACACCTCGGGCTGGCAAATGGTGTTGTAGCAGTGGGTATGGCGGTAGGATTTACAGTGGGAGCGATGATAAGCGCCACTGTACTGTCGCCTCTGCTAGGTGGCTGGAGGAACGTCCTGTTCCTATATGGTGCCATATCTGTTGCTATTGGCATCCTCTGGGTTCTAACTCGTAGTGAGTCAGATTACATTGAGCCATCAACCGAGTCTGTAAGCACCATACCACTTCGCCAGGCACTATCACGGGTAGTTCGGATCAGGGACGTGTGGCTTCTGGGATTTATTCTGATGGGTCAAAGCGGCAGCATCCAAGGAATGCTCGGTTACCTCCCTCTCCATCTGCGGGAGATAGGATGGACGGCAGCCAGCGCCGACGGTGCACTGGCGGCATTCCATGCAATCAGTATGATAGGTGTAATTCCAATAGCATTGTTATCCGACCGGCTTGGCTCGAGGAAAGCAGTTCTCTTTGCGGCAACTCTCATGACTGCTATCGGCGTAGGTCTGCTATCAATAGCTAACGTGACAATGGTTTGGGCTTCCGTAATAATAGCTGGAATCGTACGCGACGGGTTCATGGCAGTCTTTATGACCACAATCATAGAGATAGACGGGGTCGGGGCGGCATATGCCGGAACCGCCATGGGGCTGGTTATGACCCTTTCCCGATTGATTGCCTTTCTCTCGCCTCCCATTGGCAATAGCCTTGCCAGCATCAATCTAGGCTTACCCTTTGTCTTCTGGGCAGCCCTGGCAGCTGTCGCCTTATTCTTCTTCTATTTCACAATAGAAAAGAAACAAAGACGGGTCTAATGATTGCACGGAAAATAGATAACCATGAAGACACAGTGTATTCTTCGTGATTGCCAGCTTAACTACAAGATGGTTTCCCGAAGCTGGTTGTAACAATATTCACTTCAGGTATTCCTTATTCTGAATACACTAGTTCAGCCCGAGCAATTCAAGAAGTTCAGCCGGTGTATATTTACCCGGCAGCTCATGTTCTGCCGCCATCTGCTGTGTGATGCGTAAAAGCCTTTCATTAATCGGAGCTTGAATACCCAGTCGTTCTGCCAACCGCACAATCTCGCCATTGAGGAAATCGGTTTCTACACTGCCCTGCCGACGAGCCAGGCTTTGCCAGGTTGAACTCTGCTCTTTGGTATCTATAATATTGCGAGGTCGAATGGTACTGTCAGGCCATTCCAACGCCAGCTCCTCATTTGATATCCAGCGGATACTTCCCTGAGAAAGAATCTCCTGCGCTTCCTGCTGGGTAGCCCTGATAATACGACTATTATCGCCTCCCCTTGCGTCGGTGATTGCACCGATGGCATTGGCCAAATTGAGCATTAGTTTACCCCACTTATATGGCATTACATCAGGCGTGACCAGTACAAAGAATCCAGCTTTACGCAGGTCTTCTGCCACAGTGTCAACCAGTTCATCCGTGCCTTCAGGATAACGCCCCATGATAAGCCAACCCGGCGGGTCACGACGCGCTATCACTTCACCGTTGGTGACAAAGACACCGCCGACACGTACCATAACCCCGTATACCCTCGGGAAGTATTGAGCGGCAATTTCTTCATTCCGAACACCATTTTGCAGGCAGAAAACTGGTACGTCTTCTACTACATCACGGAGGTCACGAAGTGCCTCATCTGTATTCTGGCTTTTTACACATAGCAAAATTGCGTCTCCTGCATGAAAGCCAACGTCATTGGGAGTGGTAACAGATGTTAGCTGTAGTATATGGGTGCCGGTGGGAGTAATAAACTAATAAACCGTAGCCCACGTTGGCGAATGTCGTTTATATGACCGGAACGACCTATCAGTATTACATCGTTGCCTGCCAGTGTGAGATGACCAGCGACAACACCACCGATTGCCCCCGCTCCATAGATGATAAACCGCCTACCCTTATTATTCTCAGTTATCCCGTTCAACTATACTTCTCCCCCAAATTCCATAGTCTACCAGCAAGGAGTTTACTGTTATGATCTCCAACCTGTCAAGAATTTCCAAGTTAATTCTCTGTAGTACGATGACCATTGACCTAGAGGAATTAGTACTATCGATGGATTTTCTCACTAATGTCCATGCCCTATGCTTATTGAGCAATATGAGGAAATTTCTGCTGTGCTCAGGCACACGCGATTTGAGGGAGGGAAAATGATGAACCATCTACGAGCCAGGACATTGGTGAGATTTAGCCTCGTTGTTCTTTTTTTACCCCTGTTACTGGTCAATGCCTGTAAGCCAATGAGTGATGAGGAAATACTGGAAAGCATTCT
>SMTZ1_10008495_pt1 | contig 10262 bp, 8 predicted proteins | sample DeeMarSWOR136_30_FD_25667 | JGI IMG/M metagenome (IMG submission 25667) | reverse complement strand
AAGAGATATTGTGTGAGACCGGCCTGGAACCGCCCTATTTTCTGGTAATCAGTCCCACCATGAGGTGCAACCTGCACTGTTACGGGTGCTATGCTGGTCAATATGAACAAAGTTTTGGCCTGGAATTTGAACTGATAGATAGAATCATCAAGGAAGCCAAGGATCTGGGCATATACTTTGTCACCATAAGCGGGGGAGAACCCTTTGTTCGAAAGGATCTGCTGGATATCTTTGAGAAGCACAATGACGTCTATTTTCAGGTCTATACTAACGGGACTTTAATCGATAAAAAGATGGCTAAGAGGCTATCCAAGTTGGGGAATGCAGCCCCAGGTATAAGCATTGAGGGCTTTGAGAAAAGGACAGATGAACGCAGGGGCAAAGGCACATTCAAGAAGATCATGGCAGCTATGGATTACTTAAGAGAGGAGGGTGTAGTTTTCGGTGGCTCCATTACAGAGACCAGGGAAAACATCGAGTTCATCTCCAGCGAAGAACTGGTGGATACTTTGATAGAAAAAGGAGCCATGCTGATCTGGTATTTTCAATATATCCCTATCGGAAGAAGACCCAAGATGGAACTTATGCCCACGCCCGAGCAGCGGGATATGCTCAGGAGAAGGCTCGATGATTTAAGAGCCAGAAAGCCGATTTTCATCGGCGATTTCTGGAATGACGGACCCCATGTGGATGGATGCATAGCCGGAGGGAGAAAATATCTGCATGTAAATTCCAACGGGGATGTGGAACCCTGTGTCTTCGCTCATTTTGCAGTGGATAATATAAGGGAGAAATCCCTGTGGGAGGCTTTGAATTCCGACTTTTTCAGAGCTATCAGAGCCAGACAGCCCTACAGCAAGAATCTTTTAACCCCCTGCATGATAATAGATGAGCCCAAAGTCTTAAGGGATGTGGTTACTAAATGCGGCGCCCGTCCTACTCATCCCGGCGCGGAAACCATTATCACCGAACTGAAAGACCAGCTGGATGAGTATTCAAAAGCTTATCATAAAATCGCAGATGTGGCCTGGGAAGAGGAATGGGCTGGCAAAAGAGCCTATCTTTTAGCAGAAGAGAGATTCCAGGCTCAACAGATGGGAGGTGCAGCTTAAAAAAATCACCCTCATACGGTATTCAAGGACCAGATGCCATAATTATCTTTGCATTGTTACTTCTGTTTGGCGCTTGTGGAATTCTTTTTTTTGGTAAATACAAGCTCATCTTTTATCTTTTGATCGGCACTGGGCTTTGCGGTGAGCTTTTCATGGTAATAGAATCAAAGAAAGAATATAGAGCAAAACTGAAGGATAAAGTGATCCAACTTGCTGGAGTGACCGGAACCGAGAAGGTTTTGGATTTGGGGACTGGCAGAGGACTTCTGGCCATCGGGTTTGCCAAAAGGGGGTGCCGAAGTTACGGCATGGACATCTGGTCCGGGTTAGATCTATCGAACAATAGTCTGAAAAGAGCGCAAACAAATGCAGAAATAGAGAATGTTGAGGTTAGATTTCTCACCGGAGATGCCGGAGACATCCCCTTAGAAAATGAAAATTTCGATCTGGTAGTCTCCTCATCCATGATTCATAATATTCACAGAACCTCTAAGATGAGAAAAGCCTTGACTGAAATCAGAAGGGTTCTCAAAAAAGATGGTAAAGTCATCCTGGCAGACAATAATCCCTTTTTTGGTCCGGGATGGTTCAAAAAGAGATGGGAGAATGAACTCAGAAACATTGGGCTGGAAAAAATAAATTTCAGCCGATTTGGATTTTTCACTATAATTCAGGCAAAAAACCAAAATGGTGGAGAAAATCGATGAGAATTCTTTTGATCAATCCGCCTGCGATAAATTTCTATCATAGAGCTGGCTTGAGGATGTCCCCTTTAGGATTAGCCTACGTGGCAGCAGTTCTGAAGCAAGCTGGTTATGAGGTCAAGGTTATAGATTTGAACGTGGAGAAGATAAACTATCGCACCTATCCCTTTGGCAGATTTGATCTGGTGGGGATTTCCGTGGATACCACCAGATATCCGGTCTCACTCAAAATAGCAGAGAAGGTTAAGAAAAGTGGGGTGGATGTGGTCATGGGCGGACCCCACGATACCTTTTTTGATGATGAGGTCCTCTCCACCAGGAAGGTCGATTACGTGGTCAGGGGAGAAGGCGAATATATAATGCTCGACCTTGTGGAAAGTCTGAATAATGGAAAATCCCTGGAGCAAATTAAGGGGATATCATATCTTTGCGGCAACCAGATAAGGAAAAATCCCCCTGCACCTTTTGTCCAGGACCTGGACTCAATTCCCTTTCCTGCCAGGGAGCTTTTGCCTCTGGATCGGTATACCAACACCCTGAAGGGTAGGTTCAGTGCATCCATGATAACCTCCAGAGGATGCCCCTTTAACTGTGATTTCTGTTCCTCCTCGGCATTCTCCGGAATGAAATGGAGGACCAGATCCATTGAAAACATCTTAAAGGAGACTGAATACCTCTATTATAAATATGGATACAGAGCCATCTCCTTCCTGGATGATAATTTCACCCTGAATCCCAAAAGGGTAACCGAACTTTGTGAGAAGATGATCAGAAGAGGGTTTGATCTGTTGTGGTATGCTTTTTCCCGGGTTGATACCATTGTCAAAAACGAGCGGATGGTTCAATTGATGAGACAAGCAGGTCTGGATCAAGTTTTTGTGGGATTCGAAAGCGGAAGCCAGGAGGTTCTGAATAAGCTGGGTAAACAAGTCACAGTGGAGAAGGCTTTCAAAGCCATGGAGATATTGAAAAGACATGGTATCCGGGTCCTGGGAAGCTTCATCATCGGAGCCTTGAATGAGACCAGGGAGATGATCAAAGAGACAATAAAATTCGCCCGGAAGTTGAATCCCCAGCTCTCTCAGTTTTCCATTCTTACCCCCTATCCCGGGACCAGGCTTTATGAGAGAGTAAAGGACAAGCTTCTCACCAGGGATTGGGAATGTTACTGGGGGGGCAGGCCGGTGATGAAGCTAAATCAGACCTCTGCTCAGGAGATGAAAGATCTGATCATAAGAGCTTACGCCTCTTTTTATCTTCGCCCCTCGAAATTTCTGAAGGTAGGTCTTCCCTACCTTTACGAACTTTTCTGGGGCTATAAAAAATACAGGAAAGTCCCCCTGATCAAGGTTAATGGAGACTGGGTGCCTCTGGGATCACACGTCTGAAATTCTATGTAAAGGTAAATATAATGACAGCTCAGGGCAAAACAACTGAAGAGAAGGGTGTGTTGTACGTGGTCAGCACCCCTATTGGAAATCTTGAGGATATTACCCTAAGAGCCTTGCGAGTGCTAAAAGAAGCTGATCTCGTAGCTGCCGAGGATACCAGAAAAACCGGGCTTCTGCTTAAGCATTTTGAAACAAAAAACAAAATAACCAGCTATCATGATTACAATAAGGAAAAAAAGACACCCTTTTTGATCGATGAATTGAAATCCGGAAAAGATGTGGCGATAGTATCAGATGCGGGAACTCCGGGAATCTCCGATCCCTGTTACTACTTGGTGAATGTAGCCATAAAAGAGGAAATAAAGATCGTGCCCGTGCCCGGGTCCTCTGCCCTTCTTTCAGCTTTAGTAGTCTCCGGGCTGCCTAGTGACAGGTTCGTCTTTGAGGGCTTTTTGCCCCAGAAGAAATCAAAGAAAGTAAAAAGGTTAAAAGAACTCTCATCGGAAAAAAGAACCTTGATCTTCTTCGAATCGCCTCATAGATTGATTCAAACCCTGAACAATCTGATTGAAGTGTTCGGGCAAAGAAGAATAGTGGTGGCCAGGGAGCTGACCAAGAAATTCGAGGAGATCATAAGAGGAACCCTGACTGATGTCAAAAGTCATTTTGAGAAGAAAAAGGTAAAAGGGGAGATAGTGATAATTGTGCAGGGGGAAGTGAAGAGTAAAGAGTTGAGAGTTTAGAGTAAAGAGTGCGTAAAAAGGAAGAACAATTTAATGAATTGAAAAGGTGCAAGCTTCTATGGAGACAAAAAGAAAAATCTCTTTATATACAGTCGATTGGGCTACCATCATCTATTTGGCAATCCTTTCCTTTTTGATTGTCTTGTTCTCTAACAATCAACCCGATTGGCCTTATTATATACTTTTCAATATTTTTATCTTTATCATTATCCTTTTGATCGCCCGTTATCTTTCGGATGAGAAAAACAAATGGAAAAGATTTTTCCGGCACTGGTATCCCATGGCTCTTTTCACCTTCCTTTATGAGGAGATTCGTCATTTGGTTCATATCATTTTCCCCGGCTGGTTTGACGGCTGGATAAATCATCTGGAGCTGAAGCTTTTCGGAGAGTATCCTACTATCTGGCTTCAGAAGGTAGTCTCTGTTACTCTGAACGAATATATGATGTTCGCATATTTCTCCTATTATTTCCTGATGCCGGTTCTGGGAGCAGCGCTTTATATCAAAGATAGAATAAAAGAGTTTGACCAGTTCCTTTTAATCTGTGCTGTGGCATTCTACATCTCATATCTGGGATTTATCTTCGCGCCCGTAGAGGGCCCCAGATATGCCCTGTCTCATATACATAATCTCAAGCTGGTGGGGATAATATTTACCCCTGTGGCTCAATATGTGATAAAGGTTGCAGGTTTGCATGGGGGGTGCATGCCCAGTTCACACGTGGCAGTAGCTTTAGTGGTGATGATTTTCGCCATAAGGTATACCCGGACCTTGGCCTGGATCCTTACCCCCTTAATACTCAGTCTTTTTGTGGCAACAGTCTACGGAAGGTTTCACTACTTTTTAGATGTAGTAGCAGGAATCCTTGTGGGTTTTGTAGCCTTGTTCATCTGCGAAAGATTCTTAATTCCAAAACAAGAGAAAAGACCGATGCTTCGGGAATAGAAATTCCCGAAGCTAATTTGCATCGGTAAATCCTATTACCAATGCATCAGAAATCAGTTTATACACACATTAACTAATAATATAAGTAAGAATCCACCTCAGCAGTTCTGTATCCTCAAAATAATTCATGTTGATACCAAAACCTTTAAGACAATCCAATAACTCTTTTCGCGTGGGAAAATTCTTAACCACCTGATATTCTTTTCCATTGGGCAAAGTCCTTTTTTGAATCACATTACCTTCTTCATCGATGTGTGAAAACCACCTGTCCAGTTCGGATCTTCGCAGCATATCGATCATTATAACTTTGGAACCGGGCAATAATTTACTGTGTAATGTTTCGACAAAGGTTTTTATTTTCGATTTCGGGATATGCGACCAGAAGTCCGATGCAAATGCAAGATTGAATTTTTTATCAATGCCATCCAGCCTATATGCATCAGCGACTTTAAAGACGACGTTATCTTTTTGATAAGGTTTCTTTTTAGCCTCGATCAAATATGCTTCATTGATATCAGTCGCCATTACACAACGCGCCCTTTTTGATAGAACTTGAGTCCAGTTACCTGTTCCACAGGCAATTTCCAGGACATCCTTATCCTTCATATCCTTCTCTATCCTATCAATTATCGGACCCAGTAGTTTCTCCATAGTGAGATTATCAGTATAGCTCATACATTCATCGTGATAATGAACGTTCTCTCTGTAGTATTCATTCATTTCTCCGACTAGATCTTCAACTGACATATACTATATCTACGTTTCAAGGGGTTATATCTAAGAAAGTCTTGGAGCTTCAGATACCCTGACTTTGAATTCCCCACTGTCTTATCATTTCCTCCCTTATGCAAACAGCTCTGAATAATCTTTGGTCGTTCATTCTTTCAAGAATGAGATTCATGGTAGTAAAGTCAAAAGTGAGTCTATATGGTCTGAAGAAGCCATGAGATATTATCCCACCTATTCTAAGACCAAACTTTTCCCCGAAGTCCGGAGGCATAGCGCCAAATATTCCCATCACCTTTTTCTCCCTGGCATCGCCCAGTGTGATTTCGTCCGCTACAGCAGTCCTTACCGTTACGTTGCCTCCACCTCCCATTCCTTCAAACGTTTCCTCAGATAATTGAATATTTGCTTCTTTAACCAGCCAATCTGTTCCGGTGAAACCTCCACCTGCAAGCCCTGTGTCCACAAAGAATAAGAACGGTTTGCTCTGGTTGACTGTTCCGTGCGCTACCATGATATGATCACCCGCCATCCAGAAGGGGACCACTATCTTATCCTTAGATTTAACCTGATTTTTCATCTTTCTGATATTCTCATCTGTTTTGCGATGCAGAATCAACTTGCCATCAGGATAATCAAACGTAAAAATGAAATGATACAGAAATACGGTTCCGATTACGCCTTGAATTGGCTGGCGCATCATAGGACCTAATCCCTTCACTCTTTTTCTGATATGTACGGGGACGTTTTTGACGGTGAAATCACCTATCTCAACCTGGTCCACCACTCCATGAAAGGTGCTATCCTGTTTCCCCCCAGCAAAAGTTGCTAATTGTCCGCCAAATTTCTTCGCTCCCACCTTTTCTGCTAATTCAGTGTTAATGATAAGCTCCCAACCACCGGTGTCAATCAGAAACAGGGCTTCTTCCCCCTGGTTAATACGCATTCTCACAATTGGCAGGGGATCGGTTTGAACAAACTCAACTGATGTTACATCAACGTCGCTTTCGATTTTGTATGCCTCCCTGTCGCTCAAATACTGCAATTTATCGGCCATTGGTATTTTATCCAGGGCACGAAACAGTTGTGCAGCTTTCTTGAAATCGTCACGACGGTAATATGCTTCTGCCAAAAGCGCCTTGGGCTCCTTCTCTTCAGAATTGAGTTTGATTGCTTTTTTCAGCCACTTTTCTGACTCCTCCAAAGAATTCTTATATAGATTTATTCTTCCCATTGAAAGCACTGCCTGATAATTATCCGGCTTTTTCTTGGCGATCTCCCAATAAGCATCTTCTGCCTCTGTGAATTTCCCTTCCTCAAGTAGGCTATCTGCATAAGCCATGCTCTCCTGATTACTTGCATCCTTGGAATAGACAGAAACAGGGACTAAGAGCAAAAGCAAAATAACGACAGCAATGCACTGCACTTTACTAATCCAGCCAAAATAATAGCTCCTTAGAAAATGCTGATTAAACAAATTCATTTTTACCTCCCATCTTTTGTTTATTATCAAGAATTCTTACATTTGACCACAAAAGAAGTTCCATATAATAAAGCAGTTTCATGAGCATAGGTGTTGGGAAATGCCTATGCAAAAGGACAGAATAATCGCGTCAATGTTCCCACATTTTGTGGAGAACACTAAGTCAATTACCGAAGCATCAAGGCAACAATCAGAGCACAAGATCACAGTCTTTTTATTTGACAATAAGATTTTATAGGTTATGTTTATAAAAGATAACAATTTGTGAGTATGTTGGCAGGGATTAATGGAGTATGAAAAAAATTGATCTAATTGCAAAAGCGAGAAATACAATAGACCGCTACCGTATGCTAAAACCAAAAGACAGAATACTTGTGGCTGTGTCCGGCGGACCTGACTCTGTGGCTCTGCTTTTTATTTTGCTTGAGCTAAGAAAAGAGTATAATCTGCCCTTGTTTGTCGCTCACCTGAATCATAAATTAAGGGGAGAAGAGTCTGATCAAGACCAGAAGTTTGTGCGTAAGCTGGCTTCTGATTTAAACTTAAAGCTTTATACCAGATCCTGTTATGTGGAAAAAGAAGCCAAGAGATTGAAACTCTCAACAGAAGAATGCGCCAGAAAAATAAGATATGATTATCTCAACAAGTTAGCCGATAAGCTCAAAGCCCAAAAGATCGCTTTAGGCCATAATTCCAATGACCAGGCTGAGACTGTTCTGATAAGGCTTATTCGGGGTTCAGGTTCTCTGGGACTCTCGGGAATCCCACCGGTCAAAGGAAAAATCATCAGACCGTTAATCGAGATAAAAAGGCCCCAAATCGAAGCTTTTCTGAAAAAGAAAAAAATCCCTTTTAGGATTGATTCGTCTAATTTGAGAACAGATTATCTAAGAAATAGAGTAAGGCTGAGACTTCTGCCGATATTAAAGAGGGAATTCAATCCAAAAATAGAGGAAGTTTTAAACAGGACCGCCTCAATTCTAAGAGCAGAACAAAGACTTTTGAATAAACATGCTGAAAAAGCTTATCCCAAGGTTGTGCTGAGGGAGCAGAATAATAAGATTATACTTGATTTAAAAAGATTTTCAGGTTATGATAAATCTTTGAAAAGATTTATGGTCAGGAATTGTGTGAAAAGACTCAAAGGGGATCTAATGCAGCTAACTTTTGACAAAGTTGAAACACTCTTGAACTTGATTGACCAGGCAAAATCCGGCAAAAGGGTCGATCTTATAGATGACATATACGGGGATGTGACCAAAGATCATATTAGCATCTACCAGAGAAAACCACAGGACTTCAGCTACGCTCTTTCACTGCCCGGAAAAAAGGAACTGAGAAAACTTGGAGTAAGCATAGATTCCGAGGTTTCACCCTGTCTCAAAGCAAAAGGAGGAGTAAAAAGCCAAAATAAGTGGACAGCCCTTCTGGATATGAATAAGTTAGCGCCTCCTTTTAGACTCAGAAACCGAAAAAATGGGGATAGGTTTAGACCTCTGGGAATGAGGGGAACTAAAAGTGTAGCAGATTTTTTGGTGGACACGAAAGTTCCCAGGTGTGATAGGGATGAAGTAATGCTTTTAACCTCCGGGAATAAGATCGCCTGGGTGGTGGGGTACCGGATGAGTGAGGACTTTAAGGTCACGTCTAAGACCAGAAGGATCCTAAAAATTGAAGTTAAGAAGAACAAATAAACCCAAATTCAAAAAGATAATAACTGAGAGAAAACTAAAACATAAAGTGAGTGAATTGGGAAAAAAGCTCTCAAAGGATTATGCCAAAAAAAATCCCGTTTTAGTAGGGATACTTAAAGGTAGTTTCATCTTCTTAGCTGATCTTATCCGCAAGCTGGACATACCCCACGAGATCGACTTCATCTCAGTGGCAAGCTATGGGTCTGAGACCGTGGCCACCGGAGTGGTGAAGCTTTTGAAGGATTTAAGTATCAATATCGAGGGAAGAGACGTAATTATAGTGGAAGATATAGTTGATACCGGCTTAACCCTTAACTATATCAGAAAAAATCTTTTAACCCGAGGACCAAAAAGTTTGGAAATCCTCACTTTATTAGATAAGAAAAAACGTAGAAAAGTTAATGTGCCCTTAAAATATGTTGGTTTTTCAATACCGGGTGATTTCGTAGTAGGGTATGGTCTGGATTATAACCAGCAGCACAGGAATTTACCATTTATTGCCAGGATGAGTTGAATAACAGCTTTGAGTTTAACCCATAAGCTTGGTGAGTATACATGGAAAAAAGAAAAGATGAAAATTTAGAAAGATCTCCCAAAAGGGAGAACAGGCGTAATAGAAGGCCTCCCGGTAAACCTCCCGACAAAAAAGACGAGTTCCCCTGGAAAAAAGCTTCCCGCACCCTCTTTTTCTGGCTGATACTGGTTGTGCTCTCAATAATGGTTTTTCAATATTATGCCAGGGGTAAAAAGGATTTCCTACCCATCTCCTATACTCAATTTATGGAGGAATTGGAAAGGGGAAACATCAAAACAGTCACTCTGGTGGAGAAGGATGCGGAAGGGGAATTCTCAGAAAGCGTAACTCATACCGAGGGGAACGTAACCAAACAATACCAAAAATTCAAGCTTCATCTTCCCTTTGAGGATCCGGAGCTTCTGAAGAAAATGGAGGAAAAAAGAGTTGAGATCAAAGCCGAAGCTCCCTCCACTAACTGGTCCGGGATAATCTTAACCTCCCTACCCTGGATTTTAATCATCGTATTCTGGTTTTTCCTTTTTCGGCAGATGCAGGGTGGGTCAAAGGGGATATTCTCCTTTGGCAAAAGTAGAGCCCGCCTCCTCGCAGGAGATAGACCCAAAGTTACCTTCAGTGATGTGGCAGGAGCAGACGAGGCCAAACAGGAACTTCAGGAGATAATTGAATTCTTGAAAGACCCCAGCAAATTCCAAAGGCTGGGCGGTAAAATACCCAAAGGGGCATTGCTTTTGGGAGCGCCCGGCACGGGCAAAACCCTTCTGGCCAGAGCTGTTGCCGGCGAGGCTGGCGTCTCTTTTTTCAGCATGAGCGGATCAGATTTTGTGGAGATGTTTGTGGGTGTAGGTGCCTCCCGGGTCAGAGACCTTTTTGATCAGGGTAAAAGAAATGCTCCCTGTATTATATTTATAGATGAGATCGATGCAGT
>SMTZ1_10008492_pt1 | contig 10264 bp, 9 predicted proteins | sample DeeMarSWOR136_30_FD_25667 | JGI IMG/M metagenome (IMG submission 25667) | reverse complement strand
ACTTGTTTTCTGTGGCCTTCTTTATTCTGTTGCCAATTTCACTACTTGTAATCACAGCCACCTTTGCCCTTAGTCACCAAACGAAAATGGCACTTTTCACTTTTGCGATACCAGTTGTTGCTGCTTTGCCGTGGATACTGTACTTCTCGGTTCATTATTTTACGGGCGTAGCGATTCCTGAGGCTGTATCCGGTCTCGCGGGCGGCGTTTGGGTTGTGGTGTTTGGCTATAAGATCCTTAGAACGGGCTCATAATCAATAATGGTCTAGCGTTTTCGTGTAAAAAATGTTCCACACTTACTTCGAAACACTTCGAAAGGGGGCGTTTAAATAGATTTGGGCGCAACAATGCGAAGAGAAGTTCACCCCGTATCCCTGCTGAATGGCGTATTCAATAGCTTCTTCGCTTGGGAAAGCTATGCCATCTACTCCTGCCTTAAGCGCTAAGACGTCGGTTTCTGTGCGGTGTCTTCCTTTAGGTCGCACGCAGCCCAATACGAGAGGTGTTTGAGGGAACAATAGGCGTGCTGCAGCTATGACTTTGCCTATATCTGTTGGCTCTGGCGGCTTGATCGTTGCCATAGCTGTTCCATGTATGGGCATGAAGGAAATTACGACTACGGCGGAGGGCTTAACTGATGCAATTGTCTTGAGGGCGTCTAGTTCGCCTTTCAATTTTCCGTTGTGAAGTCCAACAATAACGTGTGGAACAATATTTAAACCCGCTTTTTGCATTGCGTTCAGCGAGGCAGCGTAATCTTTAGCTGTCAAGATGAGGTTACCGATTTTCTTTATGGTTTCGTCGGAGCCTATTACGTCTATTAGCGTGGCATCAACACCTGCACGCTTAAGTGCAACGGCGGTTGCCAAGTTGATTATGCCTGTGTGGACAAACACTGTTAAATCTAATTCGCACTTGATTTTCTCGATGGTTGGAATGAACTGTTTTAGCGGAACAGAACCGCTTGGCGTACATCCACCGCTGATGAGACATCCCAAAGCGCCTTGTCGTTTCAGGTTTGACGCTAACTTAAAAAGTTGTTTTGGTGAGGTAGCTGAACGCATTGTTTTTAGAATTTTGCCGCCACAGTGTTTGCAGTTGAGGGCGCAAGCCGTACCAGTTACAGACACTGTTGGGAAATAGCCTGGAGAAGAATTGTAGTATTCGGTTTTATAATACAAGAAACCCGGCGCATAGAAGCGGACGACGTCGAGTTTTGGTTTGAGAGCGCCAGCGTTCAGAAAGTCTACAAGTTCTTTCGTGCTTTTTTGCCAAACTGTGTCTGCCGAGGGCTGCATTGTTCTCGCTGAAGAAAGCTATTGCGGCTTGTTTAATAGTTTTTGTTCTGTTTCTTGGGCTTTGCTTTTTCCGCTTTGCACTCTGAAAGTGTTGGGATTGATTGCAGGGCTTCATCTATCTTTGTGATATTGATTTGCAGTTTCTCCAATCTTTTTGTGAGGGCTAGAGTTTTGCAAATGGCTAGGCCTCTTCCCGTGAGAACGTAACGTGTTCTTTTTTTGCAGGTTCTTTCTTCTACAAGGCTGCTCTTCAAGAGAAAATCTAACCGCTTGCGAAGCGTGAAGCAGTCCATGTTGCAGGCGTAAGCGATGACGTCAACTGTAAGTGGTCTATTAACCAAAGCTTTTAGAATATCTTCGTAAAGTTCTAGTTTAGACCTTCGCATGTCGTCACGCTCTAATTATGGATAACACCTTTTTTAATAAAGCATTTGTGAAGCCAAAATCTTAAACGGAAAACACGCTCACAACTCAGAATCAAGGGTTACAATTCTGACGAATTACATGAAAACAACTGCGTAGGGGAATTGTTATGATACCATAAAAAGGAGACATAAAAAAATCAAACAACAGTTCAGCTAATATACTATTTTGCGCATTGTTCTTCCTTCAGTGGGATAGTTGGCGAAAAACCAAACCCGTGCAGAAGCGGATTTACCTCGTGAAATAAGAGTTTCAGTAGGTTCAGCTATCATTCTTGGGCTTTTAGAGGTCAAACTTGATGTTGCGCCCACAACCGCTTACCTGATGACGTATAAATCGGGCAAGTGCACCGCCAACTGCCTATTTTGCCCGCAAGCAAGAACCAGTCAAAGCCCAGCAGAACTACTCTCACGGATTTCCTGGCCTGCTTTTGCCACCCATATTGTTCTCCAAAGAATCAGAAACGCCTATGCCACCCAACAAATAAAACGCGTTTGCATCCAAGCCTTAAACTATCCAGAAGCAATCACTCACATCTCAGCACTAGTCACGACCATGAAGAACCAGGTAACAGTCCCCATTTCGGTTTCATGCCAACCCCTAAACACACAGAACATAATACGGTTAGCGGAGGCAGGTGTAGACAGAATAAGCATAGCTTTGGACGCCATAACCAAAAAACTGTTTATCAAAATCAAAGGCGCAGAAGCAAACGGGCCATACAGCTGGAACGAACAAATCAGGCAACTCCGTGAGTCTGTCAGCATATTCGGAAAAGGAAACGTCAGTACCCACCTAATCATCGGCTTAGGCGAAACTGAAAAAGAAGCTGCCCATCTAATCCAACAATGCACAGAGATATGTGTATCTCCAGCTCTTTTCGCCTTCACGCCAATTCGTGGAACAGCATTGGAAAGCAAGCGTCAGCCTCATCTAGCTTCTTATAGGCGTGTTCAGCTCGCCAGATACCTGATCGTAAATGGCTATGCAAGCTTCAGTAACATGATTTTCGACGCAGATGACAAAATTACGGGCTTCGGCATGGAAAAGGAACAACTAACGCGGATAGTGGAAATCGGAAAGCCGTTCCTTACCTCAGGATGCCCAGATTGCAATCGCCCATTCTACAATGAAAAACCAAGCGGACCAATCTACAACTACCCTCGAAACATACGTAGCGAAGAAATATCGGCGATAAAACAACAGCTGAGCTAAAAGACTTAACAAGCAAGTTTCAATTGGTTCGCGAGCTATCTTTTTGTTCAGTTTCTTTCTTGCAGCCTAGGTTTCTGCCTAGTTATTTGTTCGACCAAACGCCAAAAATCCCACATCGTAAAGCCTTTTCGAAGGTCTTTCATGAGCTTTTTCACCTGATAAAAAGTCATCTGAGATTCACCTTTATCCAACCTCTCCTGAGGACCTTTAATGTGTCTAAACAACTCATCCATTTGACGAGGCGAAGCACGAATACCCGCTTTCTCTAAAAGCTGTTGAATAAACGTCTGCTCCGTGTTCCTGCCAATAAACAGCGTAGGCTCACGTGCAACAATCTCAGGGGGAAAAGGCTCAAAAAGCAAAGGATGCGCATGCATCTCCTCCAACTCCTGATCCACTTCATGAGCAAAAATACCATCCCCCACAATCGGCTTATGAAATTGAATTGGCAACGCAAATGCCTTTTCAGCCGACTGCGCAAGCCTATAAACCCTTCCCAAATCAACACCAGTGTCAATGTCAAAGAGCAACTCCAACGAAGTAGCAACCTCCTCCAAAGGTGCCAATCCAGCACGCTCCCCAAAACCCGCGATACATGTATGCAAATAAGTCACACCCTCCTCAACCGCCGCCAAAGTATTCGCAGTCGCCAAACCAAAATCATTGTGACAGTGAACCGAAAGCTCCACTTTCTCCCTTACCTCTTCAGGCAAGTCATCTCGGACATGCGACATGAGATACCGCATAGTAAGTGGCCTCAAAAATCCAACGCTATCAGCAACAGCCAGTTTTTCCGCGCCAGCATCGGCAGTGGCCTTAAAAATCTTAATTATATCCTCAAGCAGTGTTCTCGAACCATCTATAAGCGTAAAATTCACCTTCGCTCCGCGATCTCTCGCATACTTAATACTCTCAACAGTTTGCTCCAAGGCCTCCTGCTTAGACATTTTCAACCTGTACTTGAGGTTAAGCCCATTAAACGGTGTTTCAACAGTAATTTCCTTTACACCACACTCCAAACACGCATCCACACTTTTTTTTGTACCTTCCGCCGAAGCCGTCAAGGTCGCGTTCCTGAAAGTTTCATTTACAATGCGTTTAATATTATGTTTCTCACCCTCAGACAAAGCTGGAAAACCAACGTTGATCACGGAAACGCCAGCATCATCCATCAACTTGGCGATTTTAACCTGCTCCACGTAAGTTAAAAACACTGTAGGAGCCTTCAAAGCCTCCCGGAAAGTCTCATCCCAAATGAAAACTCTCTTAGGAAGTTTCGGTGGCAAATTTTTTCTCAAACGATTATAGTTTGCGATGAGTCCTTGAGCTTCAAGCTTTTTAAATATCGTTTTTCTCATTAAAGCACAATCCCGCAACGCAACATGAATTCAATTTGATTTATCTGCAGATTCATATATAAAAATTGAATATTCACTCGAAATCCGGCGGGAACATACAAGCTTCATAAGGCTTAGGTGTCAACAACAGCATAGGCAAAGCTGGCAGGCAAAAATACCAATTAGCAGTATTAAAAATATCATGGATCAAATAAGATAATTAGAAGACGAATTAGGAAACTTCAATTGAAACGAAGAACTCAAAAACATGACTGACGCGAAAGCTAAAACCCTGAAAAGCGAAATCAACAAGCGAAGAGACGAAGTGAAAGAACTGCGCTTTCTCTTATGCGGAGAAAATGACGAATGCTATTTGTATCGGAATAAGACAAAACAAGCGAAACATCTGTAGAATGATTGTTTTTAGGGTTACACTTTTTTCTATGTTGTAGAACAGTTAACCTATTCTGCGGAAAAGATTAGGAAAGCAAAATGTCAAAGTTGAATAAATTGTTTTGACCTACTTCTTCTTGGCTTCTTGGAAAAGCTTTTTCACTGCACTGATTCGTGCTTTCTGCGCTAGCACATCACTCGTAACCAGAGTTAAAGCCTCTTCAGGACACCACTTAATGCATTGAGGTTCACCCTCATCTTTGCATAAGTCACACACATGAACAACCTTGGATTCGGGATGCAGCATTATTGCGCCGTAGTCGCAAGCTTCTATGCACCATCCGCAACCGTTGCACTTGTCCGCGTCCAACCTTACAGTTCCAGTTTCTTCCGACTGCGTCAAAGCATCACGTGGACAAGCTGCAACGCATGGTGGATCTTCACAACGCCTACACGTGACAGCCATATTCGCTAGCTGATTTACGCGCACAACGCGTATGCGTGATTTCAAGGGATTGAAAGCTTTCTCTTTAGTCCATGAACAAGCGTACTCGCAGATTTGGCAGCCCACACATTTGTCTGGGTCAGCTGAAACGAACTTTCGTTCATGAATCTTCACCATCTATTCTAAGCCTCCTGTTTCCCTTCAACAATGTTTGACAAGCTATCCATACCAAGCTGAAAGAGCTTGACCTTTGTGGGAATACCTTCCAGCGTCCACCCACGAGATTCGTAGTAGTCATCTAGCAACAAGTCCAGTTCTTCCTGGGTCACCACAGCGCCTTTTACAGGTCCTTCGTCAGGTATCGGCATGTTCATGACCTTCCACGGTAAAGTGTCATCTTTCCTGCCTAAGCCTTCCCTGATATTGATTAGCCTAGCAATCGTGTTAATTCTCTCTCCTGATTTCTTCAGCTCTTCAGCGGTGATGTCAAATCCCGTTACTAAATTGTATAGCTTTGCCATTTCAACCAGACCCTTGTAGTAGGTGCCTCTTGAGAACTTGCATATAATAAGTGAATCAATGACCGCGTAATTGTCTTCCATATCTCTAACCATCTTTCCCCTACCTTTTTCTGCCTTCAAACGGTCAACCTTGCCTTTAACATCAAAGGCGTAAGCGCCATGCCTATTGTGGTCTGCCCCTCGGAAGGAAACGGCAAATCCTAAAGCTGCGGTTTTGAGGCAACGCAAATCGTAGCCTGTGACTTCCAAGCCTTTAATGTGTTGAGCTAGTTTCTCGGCTCCTTTTCCTATTTTCTTTGCTGCGATTCTTACTCCTTCAGCGAGGATATCGCCTATGCCTTCGCGCTTTCCCATTAATTCCAGAAGCTTAAGAAGCGCTTCGGAGTTACCAAAGTTAGCTTCGATTCCACCAAATTCTTTTTGCGTCAAAATGCCTTTTTCGTAACAGTCCATGGCAAAACCAGCAATGACTCCAGCGCTTATGGCGTCCATGCCGTAGTAGTTGGCTAGTTCCATACCTTTTACAATCTGGTCCAAACTGTCTATTCCGCAGTAGGGCCCCATCGCCCATAGAGTTTCATATTCCATCCGTGTCATGGTTCCCTTGTAGGGTCCTTCTGGGACTACGACTTCGTGTTCGCAACGCATGGCACAGGAGCTGCAGCCTAAAATTTTCACCACGAATTTCTCGTTTAGGACTTCTCCACTTACCTTGTCTGCTCCTTCGAAATGCGCATTATTATAATTACGGGTTGGCATACAATACAACGCATTGTGAACTAGCACGTTTTCGGGTGTGCCAAGAGTTCTATACTTTTGTGTCGCTGGACCCTTCATCCTCTCATGGAACTCTTGAACCATGTCCATGAACTCTTCTGACTTCGCTGGAACTATGTCCTGCGTTCCCCGCACAGCTATCGCCTTTAGGTTTTTGGCCCCCATGACGGCGCCTAGTCCAGTGCGCCCAGCAGCGCGTGTCTTCTCGTTTATAATACATGCTATTCGCGAGAGTTTTTCGCCAGCCAAACCGATTGCTGCGACGCGTATATAATAGTCTCCAATGTCTTCTTTAATGGTTTCTTCGGTTTCGGATGGTGACATGCCCATTAGGTGTGAAGCGTCTAGCAGTTGCACGGAATCGTCGTCTATCCATAAGTAAATGAACTTCTCGGATTTCCCTTTGAGAATGATCGCATCGTAACCTGCTCTTTTCATTTCTGCGCCAAAAGTTCCGTGTGCTACCGCTTCGCCTATTGCGAAGGTTTCGGGCGACTTGGCTACGAATGCGTGACCGTTTCCTCCTGTGGGGAACATTGTTCCTGATATTGGACCTAACGCTAAAACTAGCGGGTTTTCTGGGCTGAAGGGGTCTACGCCCTGTTTGGAGTTGTCTAGCCATAGGCGCATGCCTAAGCCAATTCCACCAATGTATTTTTTAGCGTATTCGGTGTTTAGTTTTTCCATGCGGGTTTTCCCCGTGCTTAGGTCAACGTAGAGAATGCGACCGGCGTAACCGTGCAAACCTTTTTTCCTCCGTTTTTGTGAAATTATTAGTCCAATGAAAACTATATTAACTTAATGGGTTTGGCTGTTGAAAGCTTATGTGCGATTGCACATATTTTGCGGGCGGTGATTGCGAGTTTTGCTTAGCTTTAGTTTGGGATTTTGTCGGTTGTTAGACGGCACTTTGGAGTTTAGTGTGCTCTTAGGCCTAGAACAGTCTACGACCCCACTTTGATCAGATTGAGCATGTAAAAAGCGATTGGCGCTTTAATGCTCTGAGGCAGTATCCTCCCTTTAAATACTTGAATTTAATTGCAGAACGAGTTTAACTTTCTACTTTAAGTGAGCTTTGTCACGGTTTGGAGAGTTTTTTCTGCAGTGGAGACACAGAAGAGCAAATCATCAATGGTGACGATGAACGTGGCAAGTTTTCCTTCAGTCTTAACCTCTGTGAAAACGCTGCTGCCTTTGGGTATGGTTTTAATCGATAGCCCTTTAGGGGTTTTAAAATTGTCCGGGGAAACTGCTTTAGCTATAGCATCAGCGGTTTTTGGGTCGGTGTACTCAATCTTTATCGTTGCTTCCAATTTCTTCGCCTTTCAACTGTTTTCCCACCAATTCGTTAACAGTTTTTAGGAAATTTTCAACTTGGTCTATGGGAACTTGGGCACCTGCAGCTACGTTGTGTCCTCCGCCCTTTCCGCCGCAATTCTCTGATGCGACGCGCATGACATCGCTGAGGTTGACGCCTCTGCTGAGCGCTACTTCGGTGGTTCTGGCTGAAAATTTTGCTGCGTTCTCCTCTTCGATGTTCGAGAAGGCTATAAGTGGCTTTTCAGGGTTTTCAAGTCCAGAAACTAGTATGGATGAGATGGTGCCGACTATCTTCTCGTTTATGAAACTCCCTCCAGAAACAATGTAAATGTGCTCTAGCTCCTTCATGCGTTCGGGTTCTTCCATCACCCATCCCAGGTACTTGCTAATGTTTCGCCTGTAATCCTCTAAGACCCTGTTAGCTTCTTCTAGTGCTGAGGCTCTGTCGCCCATACAAATGGCAATGCCGAGGCTAGGCCTGTCCAAGCGTCCCGTAGAGTTCAGCACTACGGCGAATTCTCGTGCGTCCCGAAGCGGAGTCCACGGCTCCTCGCGGACTAAAACGTAAATGTTGCCAATAAGGTTCTCTACGTCAGCAAGCAATCCCCTCGAAATCAGGTAGTCCGCAAGCGCTGAGCACAACTTTTTCTTTTCGTCCTCCGATAAGTCTCTGAGGGCGCGCCATCTCTCACCTTCTTTGGGCTTAATGTCCAAGCTATCCAGAAAAGCCAGACTCTTGTCTTCTTCCCCGCTTATGCCCGGAATGAAAGGTGTGGTCGTGGCGGCAAGAGCCTTGTGAATCGGGCGCGTTTCTCTGCCGAAAAAGGTTAAGTCCTTCTCCACCTTAACAAGCTTCGCGTCTACAGCATCTTTAACTATCATCTCGTTTAAGCCGCAGAGCTTTCTATTCTCATTTTTATCCTGCATGTCGCCCAAAGCCCCGACCAACGCTATCGGAGCCAAATCCAAGTTCTCCGCACTGACCGCCTTCGCCGCAAAATAGGCGACCCCAGAGCCGCTGACCTCAGTGGCGCCGTCAATGCCATACAAATGCGGATTCACCTGAAGGAAATTTTCGTTTTTCACCTTGCCAGTTATCTGATGGTGATCCAAGATTAAAAATTTAACTTTTGGAACCTTCTCGTTAAGTAGATCGAGGTAACCGCTTCCGAAATCCGTTAGAATAACGAGTTGTGGCTTGTCAGCGATTATTTCGCCTATGATTTTCTCGTCAACCCACTGCATCACCCTCAGTCTAAAGCGCGCATCAAGTCTGACTAAGGCTTTCCCGATTATCGCTGCAGCTGCTACACCGTCGGCATCTAAATGTGAGAAAACATATATTGTTTCGCCTTTCTCAACGGTTTCTAAGATAGCCTCGGCAGCTTGTGCAGCTGACGCCAAAAACTTTTCTGTTGGTGTTTGCTCTTTAGCCATGGCGATTCACTCTTTGCCTAAAGACACGTTAAGATTTAAAGTTGGCGCTCTCCTTCGAAGAAACCGCAAAACCTTTTGGGCATATCAGGTTATAGATGCAACTTTAGCTTTATACTTCCAGTTCTTGGGCAGAACGCCTTCCCGTTTGTAATACCTTGAAAGCTTGTGGATTCTCGCTTCAATAACCTGCATTGAGCGCTTATTATGCAAGTCCTTCTTGTTTTTGTCCATGTGAACCGCAAGCCCCTGTGCCTTTTTAACCAAGTTAGCAAGGTCTTCAGGCATCGAAGGCGCCATTCCTGCAGCTTCAAGTATGTCGCTTATGCTTCTTCCCGTTATGGGCTTCACTAGTGGAATTGCATATTGGTCCCTGAGAATGGTGCCTATCTTGCTGAGTGAATGACCCTCCTTCGCCAGTTTGATAACGAAAGCTTCCACTTCCTCTGGCTGGTACTTGCACCAGCTTGGGGGACGCCGGCTGACAGGTCTTGTTGAATGCGATCTTCCTTTTTCCTTCTTTGGCATCTATACACCTTAGGCACTATGACCCACGGTATACGAATATTTAAAACTAGTGGGTGCCGCGCGTCGTTGGCGCTTCAGCGCCATGCAAGACACTAGCCATTTTGACTGATGATGAAAAAAATTCTTATCCTAATACTTTCAACTTTAATTCAGCAAGAAAGTGGCACATGCGCCTGCAATTTTGGGTGAAAAAAGTTTGGAGGGGCCCCCTTTACGGCTTATTGCCGAAAAGTTATCTCGACTAATAGGCGAATTCGTTGCTGAGGTTAGTGGTAACTCAAAAATTCAACAGAAACGGCTTCAAGGACAGAAGGTCTTGGACGTTTTCAGCTGGGGAAAAAATTTGTTTCTGCAGTTCCCAGAGTTTTCCTTGAAAGTTCATTTTCTTATGTTCGGTAGTTATCGCTTTAATGAAGAAAGAAAAGGCGTGGTTCCAAGACTTTCAATTGTGTTTTCCCAAGATACATTGAATTTGTATAATTGTTCCGTAAAGATACTTAGTAATTCCGACGTTAAGGAATTGTTTGACAAAGAATTAGATATAATGTCTGATAACTGGAACCAGACAAAAAC
>SMTZ1_10008491_pt1 | contig 10264 bp, 13 predicted proteins | sample DeeMarSWOR136_30_FD_25667 | JGI IMG/M metagenome (IMG submission 25667) | reverse complement strand
CTGGTTGAAAGTCCGGTTTTCCTTCAATGTGAACGGTGCCTGTTCGTCCTATAATCTGGTACTTGCCTGCTGGAACCTGTAACAGGTAGTAATCATTTGAAGGCATGTTACTTTTCTGATCCCACATTGGCCGATAAGTGCCATGGAACAGATCGTCTCCCCTTATCTCATCTCCTGGCGGCAACTCAACTTCCCAGGTTAACGGCAAAAAAACTTCTGGGTGCATGGAAATTTCATTGTTGCTGCGGTCTTTAACAACGAAGCCAACCTGATCATTCATATCGTTGAAAGATACAGTTATTGTTTCGCTGCCTATGTTTTTGAGGTAAAGATGCACATTTACTGTTTCTCCTTGCTGGAACTCCAACTTGTCAAGTTGCATGCGCAGCTCTAAAGGTGGATAACTCGCTGTCACGTGAAGGGTTGGAGTTGAAGGTGTTGTGGTTTTCCAGTAGGCGTAGACGGTGGACGCTGAAGCAATAATGACAACTGCGATCAATCCTAGGAGTTTCCAATGCCTATTCAAGCTACCTCTGAGGCGAGAAGGCATCAAACTCACAATAAATAACCCGCTAGCATAGCATTTAAAACTTTCTCCTCTCGGCAACAAAGAGGATGAAAAATCAAACGAAAAAGCTAGGTGAGGAGAAACCATCCTTGACATTGTCTGAGACAAGCCTCCAAGCAATCTTCTAAAGCGGAGAATGAACCGTCAACTGCCTTCTATCTATGGTTAGCAAGAAACCGTTTCGGAACTTCGTTTCTCCATTGAATAGACCGCTACTTCTAAGCAGGCGAATATCAGATTCGCTTTCTCTTCCGTCGGTAAAGAATGAATGTGTGACCGCGAACTTCAACCAAGGTTGACTCTGTTTCTTTCGCTATTCTCGCGGCTATTTCTCTGGCGCTTTCGTCTTTGAGCGCTGTTTGCAGAATCTTACCCTTAACAACTTCATGCTGCTCCAACTGCCTACTAACTTCGTTCAGAATTTGCGCTGTCGGCCCCTCTTTGCCAACCCAAACAGTAGGACTTTCGCTACTAGACTTCCTGATCATTCGGCGTTTCATTCTTGACGTTATCATCTCTTTTTCTCACGACTTTTCAATGGCATATGCGTTATTCTGCCACAGAGTAGGCAGGTTGTCGCCATATGAGGCTCACGCCTCTTCTGAACGCGAACACGACAGTTGACACCTGGATAAATAAAGCTTTTACAGTGCCTGCAAATGAGGCGGCGGTATTGCGTGGGCAGTCTTACCCGTGTCCGCATGGCTATTCTTCTGGCGATTGCTGCATACCGCTGCGCCAACTCGGGCTCCTTGCGGATGTTCTCTTTAGCCAATTCAAAGAGAGTACGAATGCGCTGCAATGCAATCTGCCTAGTCTCATTCATCAGACGATTCCCGTGCCACGCTTTGCAGAAGATATGAAAAGACGACAGGCAATATCTTCTTTTGCTGTCCCAGCGACAAAAACGCAGTCTACTTGGATTCGACTGACTCGGCAACTTCAGCTACGTGCGCCTTGTGATTCATACACTGAACTGCGTCTACACAGCCAAAGCATTCATCCGGAACGGGTTGATCAATCGGGAACCCGCTCAAGTATCCAAAATGGTGTGGGCAGCCTGGTTCCGGCTCCTCGTCTAGATTGGGAACGCCCTCGGCTTTCATGCGTTTTTGTCTTTCTCCTATGATCATAATGTAGACTATGAAAGCCATGCCCACTATTACAAACGTGAGGGCTACAAGAATAAGCGTGAATAACATACCGAAGTCTGCCATACATCATAAGTAAAGCCTAGCCATCAAAAAACGTTATGAATCCTGAATTGCACATTCAAATCCAGATTAGAAAAATGAGCGTTCAAGTCATAATTGGAACTTGAATGGTAGGAGAGTCATCGAAAGTTACCTTTTCCTGTTTCTCCCACCCTAGCCCTTTGGAGAGAGGGAACGTTTGGCGGTAACTAGCAAGCCCTTCAAGTTTCTAGGCTCTTAAGACTAGTCACGCAAAGCACTAGTAGCAAAGCAGAGACACGAATGAAACTAAAAAGAACCGTGTCTGCGATGTCGACTGAATACGCTCTTTTCCACTAGCCTCTCTGTTTGCCTATGGACCAGTTGAAGAGGTTTTTATGGGCATTCTATTATTTCTGTAGTGGTTTCAAAGAAGATCGGCTTATCATTCTTAGCTATTTGGGCGATATGGTATGGTTGAGTAAGCGCTTGTGTCACTATGCATCGCGGACCAGGCTCTGTTTTCTCAACTTTCACAATCATCGATGCGCCAGCGTCGACAATATCATAGACCTGTATTGCGTATCCGCCTGTTCTGACTTCTCCCATAAACACTGCGATTACAGTGTACTTTGAGAAATTCATCTCCGGCGGAGGCGCAGGATAAACCATGAATTGCACATGCTGATTCCAAACGCCAGTCCAAGTTTCTACGTCCTGAATAACATAATAGGCAGGGCTAGTGTGCCCAGAGCTATAACCTATACCAACAGTTGAGAACTCCACCTGCTCTTCCTCCACAGTCTCGAAGAGACCCACCGACCAAGCAATCTGGAAACCTGTATATCCCACAGGAGCCTCGCTGCTCAAGACATATTGTATGTCCAAGGTAGTCAAACTATTGGCAGAAATGGTCTCCTCCCAAACAATACTTCCCCAGTCGAACCCAATACCTGTCACGTTGAATCCTATAAAATTCGTTGGTTCATCTGTTGCCGTGTCAACGGCTTCAATCTCAACTCTCAATCCAGCTGGCCGCAAAGCTGTGTTGTTCACCAGCACTTTCACCATGAAGACGCCTTTAGTCAAATCCACAGGTGGACGCGAGATACTCTGATTTATCCCTATCTGCTGCCACACACCATCCAACGTTTCATCAGTGTACCAGAACTCTAAAGATCCGCCATAGACAACTGGCGCTGTGATCCGAAAATGCCATACGTATGCTGTTGCTCCAACAAGAGAAACCATGATAGCTGCAGCCAACAACGCAATCAATGCTCTTTTCGAAAACCTCATAATCTCACTTCTAATCTCCACTATCCATCAATATCGCTGTTTTTCTGTCTAAATAGACTTTCCCTACACTGTTCAACACCATAACTAGCTTGCTAACTGATCAGAGCTCGATTCCAAAAACGGTTGTTACAACTGCAAAGATAATAGGCACAATCCAAAGTTGAAGCCAGAAAACATAATTCAGCCCCGAAACAATTCCCTAAAGAAGAGGCCAAAGAAGTCGTGCTGACCCTCATCATAACTGAATCGGCGTTAGAAACAATCCCTGAAAGTCTATGGACTCATCCAGCGATAATCAAGTGGGCAAAGGCACGTCGCAAACATCCACAATACGTTCTCCTAGACCGTTCATACCATCATGCAACTATGAGAAAGCTGGAACAAAGCGAAAAGCGCGGGCGGCCCGACATCGTACATTTCGCGTTGCTAGAGGCTTTGGGATCACCGCTGAACAGAGAGGGACTTCTAACAGTCTACGTGCATACCTTCAATGATCATACGATTTGGGTCAATCCTATGGCTCGGTTACCGAGAAACTACAACCGCTTTGTGAGTTTGATTGAACAGCTGTTCGAGTTCGGACAAGTTCCACCCAATACTGCTGAAAGACCTTTGATGACCTTGAAGAAGCAGACCCTGCCGCAGCTGATTAAAGAGACTAAACCGTCCTATGTGTTGGCTCTGAGCACGATCGGCAAACGTCAGACTCTTGAAGCCTCAATTCCGAATGTGGCTAGGAAGAGCAAACCTGCGGTTTTGGTCGGCGGCTTTCCAAAAGGGCACTTCTCTAAAGCGGCTCTAAATCTGGCACAAGAGACTCTATGTATAGACCATGAGATGCTCGAAACTTGGACCATTGTCTCTAGAGTCATCTACGAATTCGAACGCGCCCTTTCTCTGCCCGGCAAGAGATTAGAAACGCGATGAGTCAGTCCCTGTGACCTTGAACAGTCTGGTTTTCTGTTCCGAGCACGATTTCGATCGCGCCTTTCACGAAGTTGACGCATCGGCTTTCTTTCAATTCCTCAAAGCGTTTGTGTCCTTCTGGTGTTCGAAAGTCGCAGCCAATCAGGTCGTAGCAGATTAGGCTTCCGAACCTTTTCTCGAAGGCTGCCATAAAGCTGGCGGCAACGGAGTAAGCTTTCTCTCTATCTTCAAAGGATTGCATACGCCCGTGTTTTGCGCCAACACTCATGATCGCCCCAGTCACGCATCCACAGATGGAAGCGCTTCTGGCAAGACCTCCGCCAAAGGGCGTAGCAATCTTGGGCACAAGCGGACTACTTACACCATAATACTCTGTCAATGTGAGAAGGATGCTTTCGGCGCAGTTGAAGCCACCCAGGAATCTTGCCGCTGCTTTGTCTGCGATTTGGCGTCTAGACATTTGGCAGACCTCGGTCCATTAGGAATTGTTCGGTACGTGGGATAATAAGCTAGTGTTGAAATTCTCCTGAAAGAACTAAAGCAACCGGTGCTTGCTGTTGATAAGGCTTTAATATTAGATTCTATTTGTTGTTTGACGGTTGAACAGCATTGGGCATCAGATCATTCTTCAGCTCAGCCGCCAAAATGCTAAAACTAGCTAAGAAGCCCGGCAGAGACGAGCTGTGGCTATCGATAAAAATCTGCATTCTGGGCATCGCAGCCATAGGCGCTATTGGCTTCATCATCAAGTTCCTCTCTGCAACACTTCAGCTATGGACGAATTACTAGAAGGCTCACGTACCATGACTGAAGAACCAGTAAAAATTCCCACATCGGTTTTTGCTGTTCGCACCACGGCTGGACAGGAGAAAAACGTTGCAAACATGATTGCCATCAGGGTGGAAACCTCCAAGCTGCCCATCAAAGCTGTTCTTGTACCAGAAATGATGAAAGGCTACGTTTTCGTCGAGGCTGATGGACCACATTTTGTGGAGCAAGCTATCACGGGCGTCAAACATGTGCGTTCAAGAGTGCCAGGACTGATCACGTTCTCAGAGGTTGAACGCTACATCGTTTCCAAGCCGATCATCGAAGAACTAGGCGTAGACGATGTCGTAGAGGTTGTCGGCGGTCCGTTCAAGGGTATGAGAGCCAAAATCACACGCATAGATAAGTCGAAGGAAGAAGTGACACTTGAACTGCTCGAAGCAACTTTCACGTTGCCCATCACGGTTCACGCCGACTACGTGCGTTTGGTTGAAAGGGCTAAAACAGAGGGAGAAGCGACAGTGCAATGAGCGCGGCTAAGAAGGTTGTTGAAGCATTAGTCGAAGGCGGACAGGCAACGGCTGGACCACCCCTTGGACCAGCTCTGGGACCATTAGGCGTCAATGTACTTGCCATAGTGAACAAAATCAACGAAGTTACCAAAGACTATGCGGGCATGAAAGTTCCAGTGAAAGTCACCGTGGATACCGAAACAAAAGCATTCGAGGTCACAGTTGGCACACCAACAGCATCAGCATTGATAGTGAGCGAGCTCAAAGTGGGAAAAGGTTCAGGTTCGCCAAAAACCCAGAAAGTGGGCAACCTTAGCATGGAGCAACTCGTGAAAATCGCAAAGATGAAACGAGTGCAACTACTGTCATCGGATATTAAGAGAGCAGCAAAAGAGATTCTAGGCACATGCGTAAGCATGGGCGTTACAGTGGAAGACAAAGACCCGAGGGAAGTTCAGAAAGAAATCGACGAAGGAAAACACGACGCCATCTTGAAAAATGAAACCTAGAACCTTCGACCAAATCTGATTCTATAGATATTCACACCTGCCTGCGCGCATCTTATATTTCTATCACTAAGAATCCTAAACCTTTGAAACGCAGACTTCGGCTACGAACTGGCAATTAGGGGGTGAATAAGCAGTGGGTGAAAAAAGTTGGAGTCCTCCAAAATGGATGTATAGAGGCAGACGACCTCCCAATGACGATGCCTATTTCGAGAACATGACCAGAGTCATCTTTTTAGCTGGGTTAGGCTGGAAAATGATCGATCAAAAGTGGCCTAACTTCAATGAGGCTTTCAAGGGCTTCTCAATCGACCAGGTTGCGAGATTCACTGAAAAAGATGTAAAACGGTTGATGCGCAACGCAGGAATCGTGTGAAACCAAGCTAAAATCGTTGCAGCAGTCAAGAATGCTAAGCATTTTCAAGACATAAGGAAGAAATACGGGTCTTTCAGGTCTTTTCTCGACGGTTTCAACAAGTCTAACAACTACGCGTCAGTCATCAAAGAGCTAGGCAAGAATTTCCAACGATTGGGTCCATCTTCTGCACGAATCTTCCTGTATACAGTAGGCGAAGACATCAAACATCCAGAAGAAAAATGAACCCGCCAAAAGGTTCTGATCTACAGGGGCTTGAGCACAGCCAGCATTTCCAGCGTAAAACCACACTCGCATCAATCAACATAACAAGATTTTTATAACTGGGTCCCATACGGTTTGAAAGCATCGGGGCTTCGACGATGTCGTTAGATTCCAAGGCGCTTCTTGAATCAGTCAAAGAAGCAAAGAGCAAGGCTGAGAAAAGGAAGTTCTCTCAGTCAATGGAATTGGTCATCAATCTGCGCGACATCGACATGAAGAAGCCTGAGAGCAGAATTCAAGAGTCAATTGAACTGCCGCATCCTGTGGCCAAACAAAGCAAAGTATGTGTGATAGCCACAGGTGATTTAGCCCTAAGAGCAAGGAAAGCTGGCGCCGACTTAGTAATTGAACGAGCTGACTTAGAGGCGTTGGCTAGTGACAAAAAGAAGCAGAAAGTCTTAGTCAACGAATACGAACACTACATCGCTGAGGCGCCGTTGATGCCAACCGTTGGACGAGTTTTGGGCTCGGTGCTTGGCCCTAAAGGACGTATGCCGACGCCTGTGCCGCCCAATGTCGACATCGCTAGCGTAGTAGAGAAACAACGCAAGATCGTGCAATTGCGTTTGCGCAGTCAGCCCGTTCTGCAGTGTCGTATTGGCACTGAGGATATGTCGGATGAGCATATTGCTGAAAACATTGAAGTTGTGATCAGGCGTCTTGAAGGTAAGCTCAAGCGTGGACTGAGAAACATTAAGTCTATTGTAGTTAAGGCTGCGATGGGTCCACCGGTGAGGTTGAAGATTTAGGCAGGAACGTGGGCTATGTCCAAGCAAGTTGTGATGCAGAAAGCCGCTCAAGTTGAAGAAATCACAAAGCTGCTGAATGAGCACAAAGCGGTGGGAATAGCTAGCCTCCAAAAAGTCCGAGCGGCCCAGCTGCAAGAGATGAAGAAAAAACTCAAAGACGTAGCCAACATCCGAGTTATCAAGAACACATTGATGAGACGAGCTGTCACCGAATGCAAAGACAAGCCCAGTTTAGAAAAGCTTGAACCGCTACTGAGCGGCTCCAACATCTTCCTGTTCACCGACCTAAATCCCTTCAGACTATCGCTTCTACTGGAAAAAGGCAGAGTCAAAACCACAGCTAAGGCTGGAGACATCGCTGCCATGGATGTTGTTGTTCCTGCAGGCAACACGGGACAGCCCCCGGGTCCTGTAATCAGTCAGCTGAACTCAGTCGGTCTGCCCACAAGAATCGAAGCGGGAAGTGTATGGATAAACAAGGACACGATGGTAGCTAAGACGGGCGATGTGATCAATGCTCGGCTAGCTAGCGTACTGTCCAAGCTGGGCATAAAACCAGTCGAGGTTGGTCTAATTCTGAAGTCGGTTTACGAGAACGGGCTCCTCATAATGGATGACCAACTGCACATAGATTTGGACAGTTTCAGGAAGAACCTAACCGAAGCTTCATCTGACGCTTTGAACTTGTCTTTGAACGCTGGCTACATAACACCAGACAATGCTTCGTTGCTATTGCTGACTGCCTATCGCGAAGCCTTCAACCTAGCGTTGAACGCAGGCATACCAACAAGCGAAACCATTGGCGACTTGCTGAGAAAGGCTCACGCCGAGGCATCGAATCTAAGCGCCAAGCTGCCCAAAGCAGAGACGAAATCAGCTGAATCATCAGCTCAGAAAGGTTGAAAAGCAAGAAACTGTAATTGAGGGAGAGGTGAAATCTAGATGAGTATGGAATACATCCACGCTGCCATTCTCCTACACAAAGCTGGCAAACAAATCAACGAAGACAGCGTGACCCAAGTGTTAACATCAGCAGGTATAACAGCAGATCCTATCAGAGTCAAAGCACTAGTCGCTTCACTAGCAGAAGTCAACATAGACGAAGCCTTGAAACAGGCAACAGCCTTCGCACCCGTAGCCGCAGCACCAGCCGCCGCAGCGCCGGCACAAGGAGCAGAAACCAAAGCAGCAGTCCCAGCAGAGGAAAAGAAGAAGAAAGAGGAAGAAGAAAAGAAGAAAGAAGAGGAAGCAATTGAAGGCTTAGGCGCACTTTTCGGATAAGAAGCCTCAATCCTACATATTTTGCTTCTCTAAAATTTCTTCCAGTACGCGAGGTAATTCTCTTAAGGACCTTATGGTGCGCGTTGGCTGTTCTTCTTGTGAGGTTACTCTCTCGTTGTAGCGTTTGTTCCATTTGAACAGTATGGTTATCATGCCCATTCTGTTTCCGCCTACGATATCGCTGCTTATTCGGTTGCCAACCATAACAGCCTCATATGGTTTGGTTCTCAACGCTCTCAAGGCAGTCATGAATATCCGTTCATCAGGCTTCTCATGCCCCGCATCCACAGACGTGATGATGTAGTCAAAGTATTTTTCAACGTCTATTTTTCGCAGCGCCACGCGAACATGCTCTTCACGCGATGTAACAGTATTGGTTATGATGCCCAGCTTGAACCCTTTTCGCTTCAATTCTGCTAAAACTTCGTCCAAGTAAGGAAGTTTGGTCAATTTGACTTCCCACAAGTGTTTGCCACCGGCTGCTTCTTCCGCTATGAGCGTGTCGCCGAGGTCAAAAAGAACTGCTCGAATCAACTTTGCTTGTCCTCATCAAACGAGCCTATAGCAATGATAACTGGTACTTATAGTTTCAAAACGCAGGTCGAATACGTGTTGTCGGAAGCTATGCTCGCGGATCCCTCAAAGTGCCATATATCTTGTGCCAACGTATGCATTACCATGCCTTGCCGAAAAACACGGAAGACTTAATAAACTCAACCATGAAGGTAAAGAGAAAGCTCAGAGAAAAACCTAGAAAACGGGATTTTTTCATGACACGTTCCTGCCCAGCTATCATCGGAGTTGGCAGAACCAAATTCGGCGAACACTACGAGCGAGAGCCAGAAAAACTCATTGAAGAAGCATGGCTCAAAGCCTCAGTTTCCGCAGGACTGGAAAGAAAGGACTTGGACGCAGGCTACTTAGCCGACTACTTCCTCCCAATAACCAACAAAATCGGCATTGAAGAAGGCTTCCTATCAGAACTCACTGAACTGCATATACCAATGGAAAAGACGCGCTCGTTCAGCTCAGCGCTGCTCAATGCGTGCACAGCGATTCAAGCCGGACGATATGATGTGGTTTTGGTTGGTGGAGTCGAAAAAATGACTGATCGCTGGGACAAAATCCGCGACGACCTCATGCTTCTCGAAGACCCTTGGAGTTATTACGCTGGCTGCACGCCTGAGGCAAACCACGAACTTATGCTCCGCGAATACGTTAAAAGATATAATCTTTCAGCGTCTGACCTTGAAACCTTCAAATTGGCGTTGGCCCAAATAGCGGTCAAGAATCATAAAAACGCGGTTCAGAACGAATACGCACAATATCAACGCGAAATCAGCGTGGAAAGCGTACTTAAAGAACGCCAGAAAGCGCAGAAACCGTTAGGACTTTATGATTTTGCGCCCATATCAGATGGCGCCACAGCCATAATCCTAGCTAGCTTGGAGAAAGCCAAGAAGCTTATGGACACTCCTGTTTGCGTTGCATCGTCAGCCTCGGCAACAGACTATGTTACGTACCCTGCAAGGGAAGAAAGAACAGGCTTCGTCGCCAGCTCGATGGCTATGAAAAGCGCGCTCAAAATGGTGAAAATCGAACCAACCGACATTCAAATCGCTGAGCTGTACGATCAGTCCACTTTCCTCGAGATGGTTTCGCTCGAAGACTTAGGCTTCGCGAAACGGGGCACCGCTTGGAAGGACATTATTACAACCCTCAGCGAATCCCAGCGTTTCTATCGAGTTAACGACAAAGAGCTGTATGTGAACACAAATGGCGGACTGAAAGCCGACGGCAACCCACTTGGCGCCACAGGAGGAGCACAAATCTACGAGATTG
>SMTZ1_10008490_pt1 | contig 10264 bp, 9 predicted proteins | sample DeeMarSWOR136_30_FD_25667 | JGI IMG/M metagenome (IMG submission 25667) | reverse complement strand
GAAAAAATCTGCGATTCTCGGAGCGACAAAAATTAAACCAAAAAATCCCCAAATTATTGAAGGAATTCCTGCCAGTAACTCAATGAAAGGTTTTATAAAATCTGCCGTTCCACGAGGGAGGTATTCTGCCATATATATGGCGGCAAAAACCCCTAATGCAACAGCTAAAATAACACTTCCAAAGACGACCATGAGTGAACCGTAGAAAAGTGGAGCAGCTCCGTACCTGTCATAACCGGGCGCCCAGCTTTTTCCGAATAAAAAGTCTAAAACGCCTATTTCTTTAAAAGCAGGAAAAGCTGCCCTAAAAACAAAGACAGTTATTAAAAATAAAACAAGAATCGAGGAACATGCTATTATAAAAAGAGCTATCTCTTCTTTTTCTTTTTCCCGAACTTTTCGAATCTTTGAAATAAAAGAAGAAACACTCTCTTTTAGACTGTTTAAAAATTTTTGAAGTTTTGATTCGCCGCCTTTTAACATGTATAATCCCATCTTTTCAATGTTTAAACCTCTTTTAGGTATTTCGATTTTTATTAAAATTAAAATATTTAGAGGAGAGTTTGTTGAATTTTTTTCGGATAGTAGTTCATTTTAGTTTTATTCTGTGGGATGAATGGCTATAAAACCTACTTCTTCAACGATTTGTTGGCCTTCTGGGCTTTTAACAAAGTCTATGAACCTGTCAGTTAGAGATCCGCTTTCTGGGATGCCGTTTGTTATCATGTATAGAGATCTTGAAATTGGGTAAAAGTTGTCTTCTACATTTTCGTTGGTAGGTTCATAATATGTTACACCATCGTCACTTATCCAGGCAGCTTCAACTGTATCGTCTATGAAAGCTAAGCCAACATATCCTATAGCATAGTTAGTATCTGATACGCTTTGTGTCATTTGAGGGTTGCTTGGAACGATAGAAGCTGTATCTGACATTTCAAGTCCAAAAGGTTCCGTTACTAGTTCTTCAAAGCTTCCTCTTGTACCAGAACCGTCTTCTCGATTATAGAGATAGATGTTCTTATTTGGTAAACTTGGATCAACTTGGTTCCATGTAGTGTTTTCTCCAGCGAAAATATAGGCAACTTGTTCTAGTGTTAAGTTTAATGGACCGCTTAAACCTTGTGTTACTTCTGGATTTACGATAACAGCTAGACCGTCATAGGCTATTTCATGGATGAGTAAATCTACTCCCGTTGAATCTGCAGAAGCATCTTCACTTGACTTTGGCAGCCTAGACGCAGTAGCTATATTAGCTGTACCATCTATTAGTGAGGCAATGCCTGTACCAGTACCTCCACCGCTAACTGAAACCGTTGGAGCATCATAAGTTAACATAAACTTTTTCGCGCATTCGCTAGCTATTGGAAGGAGAGTAGTTGAACCTACAACGTTTATAGTATCATCTCTCCATTCACTATCTTCCGAAGCATCAATGGCACCATTTTCTAGTACTGGTGCTACAATAAAAGTTCCAACGAGTAATCCTGCTAATCCTATGAAAAACAGCATTCTCCAGCTTGTACCGTCCATTAAGTTCACCTCAGGCGTATTTAATTTAAATTAATTATATAGTTTATGTTAGTAAACTAAATAGTGTCTAAATATTTTTATAGTTTTTATATAGTCTATTAAAAAGGTGATCCCTATGAAATCTTCCTCTCAACTAAGGAAAGTTCAGTTAACTGGCGGTTCAACATTTGTAGTTTCACTTCCGAAAAATTGGGCTAGAAGCGTGGGTTTAAAACCCGGTGATCACGTTAAAATTACCCCACAATCTGGTATGACATTATTAATATCTCCGAGGGAAGAAAAGGAGAGAAAAGAAGAGCTTTCAAAAGTTGTAATTGATGATTCAGCTGCAGAGACGGCTGAAGATGTTGTTCGAGAGTTAATTTCATGTTATTTGGTTGGTTATGATTTAATCTCTTTAAAACTTGGGAAAAAAGCAACAAAGTATCGCTCCTATATTAAAGATGTTATGAGGCGAAAGCTTGTTGGGCTTGAAATCATAGAAGAATCTACAGAATTTATGACTGCTCGTTGTATGCTTGGGCATACTGAATTTCCTGTAAAAGAAGCGTTAAATCGTATGCACTCCATGGCTTTATCTATGCACAATGATGCTATAATAGCTTTAAAAGAAGGTAATATTCCCCTTGCAAAGGAGATTGAACAGCGAGATGATGATGTAGATCGTTTATACTTTTTCGTTGTGCGACAGTTGAAAATGGCTATGGAAAATAGGGTTACGATGGAAGAAATTGGGTTAACAACTGCAAGAGATTGTTTAGGTTTTCGAATGATAGTTAAAAGTATTGAAAGAATTGCAGATCATGCTTCAAGAATTGCTGAAACAATACCCACAATAGACCTTTCTAATATCGATGGAATCATTGATCCAATTTTAGAGATAAGCGAAATCTCAAACGATATTTGTAGGATCTCCATGAAAGCTTTACACCAATTGAACGTTAAAAAAGCAAATCAAGCCATTGGGAAAATTGTTGAAGTAAATGAACTGGAGAAAAAGATATTAGAAAAAATCCTCAAAGCTGATTTAAATATTGAAACGATCATTGGTTTAAGGCTTATTTTAGAAAGCATCAGAAGAATAGGAGAATATGGTACCGATATAGCGGAAATTGCCTTAAACCTTGCGAAAAAATGGAAAGAAGAATCCTAGAAAAAAACGGCATCAATTTGTAGGTGTAGTTTGAGGGAAACATTAATGGTGAAAACCATTAGTAGGGAAGACCTAAAAAGAAAGATTGATAACTGCGAAAAGTTTGTCCTACTAGATATAAGATCAGAAAACGCATACTGTAAAAGACATATCAAAGGTGCAATATCACTAAATATTCGGAAAATTTGGAGGGCAGAACAAGAGTTTGAAAAAGAGGAAGAAATCATTGTTTATTGCGCCTCTTTTAGTTGTGTTAAAAGCTTAAGAGCAGCGAGTATGCTGGAAGAAATGGGGTTCAAAAACGTTACAGACTATGAAGGCGGTCTTAGAGAATGGATTTCAGCTGAATATCCTATAGAAAAATGTGAAAACCTAGCTTCTACTGATTATCTTTGGGATCTGTATGACTAGAAAAGGAGTAGATAATAACTTGTTTTAATTAATAGTTCGATAATTTTAATTGGTTTTTGAAAGCGTTTTTATACAACTTTTAATTAGTAAAGCTGATAAACTCATTGCAAAAATTTAGACCAGGCTTTTAAGCTCTAAAAGATTTAAGGGGTTATAAAGCCTAAAGACACGTTTTAAAGGGTGATTATTTTTGAGTGAAAAGGCTTATGAATGGTTTGAAAAGGGCGCAGATGCCTATAAGAAAGGGAGGCTTGAAGAAGCATTAGAGTATTATGAGCGTGCTTTAGAAATTAATCCACAGTTTGCGCGAGCATGGAACAGTAAAGGCACTATTTTAGCTGCTATGAACGAAATTAAAGAAGCTCTCAAATGTTTTGATCATGCTGTAAAAAATGATAAAGGATTATCAGAAGCTTGGATAAATAAAGGGGCTCTACTGTACTCTTTGGGAGATAGAGAGTCAAGCGATGAAGCTTTGGGATGCTTTGATCATGCTTTACAACTGGATCCAAAAAACGCGGAAGCCTACTATGGTAAAGGTATGGTTTTAAACAGTCTAGGAAGACACGAAGAAGCACTAGAATATCTCGACAAAGCCCTTGAAAATAAGCCACATTACTTGGAGGCTTTGACTGGTAAGGGAGTAATCGCATATGGGTTAGAAAAACTAGAAGAAGCACTAGAAAGCTTCAACCGAGCCCTAGAAATAAACCCTGACCTATACCTCTCCTGGCATAATAAAGGGTTAGTCCTGGGTCGCTTAGGAAAAATGGAAGAAGCAGTAGAAAGCTTTAACCGAGCCCTAGAAATCAATAAAAACCACGCTGAATCATGGGTAAACAAAGGACGCGCTTTGAAAGTTCTAGGACAGGACGAAGAAGCATCAAAATGTTTCCAAGAAGCAATAAAAATTAACCCAAACCTCAAAGAAATCATTCCAGACTAAAAACCAAGAAAGCGTTTTTATAAAAATTCAGACTATGAGGGACAGGTGATAAAATATGCCACTATTTGAAAAGAAAAAAGAAGAACAAAAAAAACAAGACGATGTGATATCTGATGAAACTGACCTTGGACGGTTTTCTATACAAACATATCATAGACTAATTGAACATGAAAAACATTTATGCTCAATAGTAGAAAGAGGCATATCAGTAGAAGAATACGAAAAACTTGTTAAAAATGGAAAATTTGTATGCATGAAATGCGGAAGAGTAGCGGTAAAAGAAGAAAACCTCTGCTATCCAAAACCGTTAGAAGAATAACGAAAGAAATACTATTTTTATTTACTAAAAATCAAAAGAAAGCGTTTTTATAAAATCTTTTCATTAGGAAGTTTCAATGTGATGAAAAAATGCCGCTATTTGAAAAAAAACACATAGGACATGAAAAACACCTTTGTACAATAGTGGATAAAGGTATTTCAGTAGAAGAATACAAAAAACTTGTAAAAGACGGAAAGTTTGTATGTATGATATGCGGAAGAGTAGCAGCAGACAAAGATAGCCTTTGCATTCCGCTCCCACTCTAAAAACAATGATTTCAATAAAAATTCAAAGCTTACTACAAAGCCGGGTTATTGATGTTTGGACCGGAGTAGGCTTTATTAAAATTTTTAACACTAAAAACTTGTAATCTTTACAAACATTATCTATTAAAAAAAAGGAGGGTGTTTAGATGGTTGGTTTAACCATTCTTTTTCCTTTGTTTAGAATTGTTTTTACTCTAGTTTTAACTAGAAGGGAGATTTGTTTTCAGGTTTTTTGTTTATTATTTTTTCTTTATTAGTATAATGATTGCTAGGAGAGCGAAGAACACTGCTGCACCTATGGCACCATAAAGAAGCCAGTCTGTTCCTGCATTATCTATTGTGAAGACTTCGTCTGATTGATCTTCTGCTGTGAGGGTTCCATCGCTAACCACTACTTTGATAAGATATTCTTCCCCGTCAGGAACTGTCGTGGTATCCCAATCGATACTCGTATTTATTAACCCAGAAGCTAAAAGAGCCCAAGATGTGCCGTTCTCAGCGCTGTAGTAGACGCTATAAGTTAGAGAGTCTTCATCAACATCAGAGGCAGTCCATGATAAAGTTTCTGTTTCGCTCAGAGATTCACCACCATTTGGTGAATCAACGGTGATTGTTGGTGCATCCTCTTTAAGCCAATCAAGAGTATTGTTCAAAAGCAAACTATTGTTATGATTACCGATAAAGGTATCCTCCCACACATTAGAGTCGCCTATTGCCACCACTCTTCCGGTATCCTTGTAAACAGCCATAAGCGGATTGTTACTAGCTGTGTCATCCATCATAATAGTCACAGCAGGAGATAAAACTTCGAGCGTGTCGCCGAAAGTATAGTCTACTATAGAAACTCCTTGTGTTATTGGATGAGATGTGAAATTTGAAGCATCACCGTCATAGCCAATTAAACCATCATGCCCAATTCCGTATATGGAGAGGGTATCCCCTAGGCTTTGTTCATAGCAAGCAGCTCCATCTTCGTTTATGTATAGGAGGGCGTTTCCACTATCCACGAAATCTTGTATGGTGGTTATCTCAAAGGATGACAGTGCTGTTTCTATGTCCAGAATTATGAGTATCCCATAATCGGCTAACAGGGTTGGGTTTATAGTCCCACTTTCAAATTCGCCTACAATGAAACCTTTTTCATACATTGTTGCATTCATGGTTTGATATAATCCTGAGAGTTCGTCTCCATCGCCATCGTGGGAGTCATCAAAAAGAATCCTCGAACTAACATCGCTGAAAACAAGTTCTCCAGCAGTCCATTCTACTATTCGGGTTAGAGTCACATTTGTCATAATCCCTGATCCTGTGGCTGTATTGTCTGTATGAACGGCGATCTTTCCAGCCCCATAGATTAAGACGAGAAGAGTAGGATCACCAGTGCCATCATCTTCTGCAAGTTCTAAGTAGTGGTCGGTATCATAAGAAGTGATTTCATCAATCGCAGCAGGCATATCACTGTCTTCTAATCCTTCAGTTATTGGATGCCCCGAAAACACGACCTGGCTAGAGAAACCAGCAGGGTTGGTGTCGAAAGTTACAGGATAGGGGAGGATCGTAGGTGTAGCGGGTGAACTTGGAGCAGGTTGTTCGACAACTAACCCACCACCATTAATTACATAACTTTGAAAGTCTAAATAAGCTGCTTCAATATCGGCATAATCTGAACCTGATAAAGCCCATGCTGTTGGGAGGTAGACAACGTCGTAAAGCGAGAAGTTTCCAATGTTAAGTTCAGTAAGACTTATGTTCGTCACGGAAAAACCGATAGTTGTGAGCCTCTCATAAATACCATCAAAGTATGATCCTACTTCGACAAGTCCTATTGTAGCTGGTTCTCTAGTTTCAACCATAGATTCACTTCTCGATTCTTTTACAGAATCTTGGTTTGAAGCAGAAACGTTGATAGAAGCAAGCATCAAAATAGAGATGAAAAACAGAGAAACAAAGAAAAAACCTTTCTTATATCTTAGAGTAGACATTTATTTTCCCCATTTTTAGTTTCTGCACTTAAATACAACGATTATTAATTAAAGTTTCTAGCAAATTAATCCGAAAAATAAAACTGATTACCTTAATTGTTTTTGTAAATTTAACTGCTTTTTTCAAGTTTTATTAAACTTTAAAAAAGAAACTTTTAAAGAAAGGCTAAAGTGTTATTTTTGGAGCAGTGTAGTTCTATGTCTGGTGGTAGTAGTGGATATTATGTTTATTGGGAAAATAAGATGGATGATATTGTTCGGGTTTTAGATGAGGCATATTACGCTGGAAGTAGTAGTGAGTTAGATGTTTCTGATATTCAAGACTATGGGGAGGAAGAGAGTTGGGAGGGATTTGTTGAGGTTTTTAAAGATAGTTTTAGGGGGAAAGCAGCTCATTTTAGGTCTTTGGGAAAAATGGTTGTTGAAAAGGTACTCCTTGACTTGTATGAAAAATGCATGTTTCGAATGGTAATATCTGAGGATTTTAAATTGAAAGTGGAGCGGGTAGATGTTGAAGAGGAATCTGTTTTCTCCTCTCCTTCAGTTGTAGAAGAAGAAGCCCCCCTGATACCTAAAGTAAGTAAGGGTGAAGTTTATCATAGAATTCATGAAATAGTGGAATCTTTACCTTTGTATAGATATCCGGTATCTATGGAGGACTTACCTGAGAATGGGATCTGTTTCTTTTATGAAGAGGGTGAAAAAATTCCTATTGAAGGTGAGGTTAAGGATAGAATTGTGAGGGTTGAAACCCATAGGGATGAAGGTGGATTTCGGGATATGGTATTTAATCATTTTGAGGGGGATAAGAATTCTAGCGGGTTTAGGAGACAGTTGGGGGGAGCTATTATTAGTAAGAAGAATCTTGATCATCCGAGTCTTGAAGAATGGTTGAAGGATACGGGTTCGATTTTTGATGATGTTGAAGCGTTGATTGATGAGGAGTTACGGGAGAGGTTTAGTTTTCGGTGTGTTAGGGTGGATAGTGAGGAGGAGAGGGTTGATTTTGAGGAGAGGTTGATAGCTAGTTTGGCTCTTTATGCTTGTTTTCAATGTTCTAAGAGTTGGCTTGGTAGGGTTGCACCAAGCGATAATATTCGTATATTTGGGTTGTGGAACGAAAAACATCTAGAAAGTGATAATGTGATGACTTTAGAACATCTTTTAAGGCTTGAAGAACTTACAGGCTAAGTATGGTTTTTAATGATTTCTTCAGGTTTTCTTTTCTTTTATCTTTTCTATTGATGCTTTTGCAGTTTCTTTAACATCCCAATCCTCATCTTCTAAAGTTCGGAAGAGCTGTTCTTCTGCTCTTTCATCTCCGATATTTCCGAGGGCTTCTGCTGCTTTCATTCTAACGTCATTATCTTCATCTGTTAGCGCTTGGATAAGGGATTCAACAGCTTCTGCGTTTCCTATTTTTCCAAGGATTTCTGCTACTTCTCTTCGAATTTGAACGTTTTTATTTTTTAGAGCTTTTATTAGAGGTTCAAGGGTTGGTTTTCCTATCTTTTCTAGGGCTTGTGCTGCTCTTATTCTGATTTCGCTATCTTTTTCCTTTAGGATTTGGATGAGGTGTTCTACTGCCCTTTCATCACCTATATTTCCAAGAGCCCATATTACTCTCCATTGAACGTCTTTATCCTCATCTTTAAGAGCTCGGGTTAGGGATTCAACAGCTGGTTTTCCTATTTCTTCAAGAGCTATTGTTGCACTCCATCTGACATCTTCTTCTTTATCTTTTAGGGCTTTTATTAGGGGATCAACTGCTCTCGCATCCCCGATCTTTCCTAGATTTTCTGCTACTTCTCTTCGAACCTCCCAATGTTCATCTTTAAGGGCTTCGATAAGAGGTTCAACAGCCCTCACATCCCCCACCTTTCCAAGAAATGATGCTGCATTCTTTCGTATATCCCATTGTTCATCTTTAAGGGCTTCGATAAGAGGATTAACTACCTTAGGATCACCGATCTTTCCAAGGGCCCATACTGCTTCTTCTCTGACATCTTTATCTTCATCTTTTAGTGTGTGGATAAGGGGTTCTACTGCTTTTTTACCTCCTATTCTTCCAAGGATCTCTGTTGCTCTCCTTCTAACTTTCATATCTTCATCGTTTAAAGCTTCGATAAGAGGTTCAACTGCCCGTTCATCCCCTATCCTTTCCAAAGCCCCTGCCACATACCTTCTAACATCTCTGTCTTCATCTTGTAATACTTGGGTTAAGGATTCTACTGCCCGTTCATCCCCTATCCTTTCCAAAGCCCCTGCCACATACCTTCTAACGATATTATCTTTATCTTTTAGGGCTTCAATTAGAGCATCTATCGCCCTTTCATCCCCTATCTCTTCAAGAGCCCATGCTACTTTTCTTCGAACGTCTTTATCTTCGTCTTTAAGAGCTAGAATAAGAGGTTTAACAGCTCGCTCATCCCGTATACCTCCGAGAACCCAAGTTGAGTATATTCTAACATCTTTATCTTCGTCATTTAGGGCTTCAATGAGGTATTCTACTGCTGGTTTTCCTATATTTTTAAGTGTCCATGCTGCTTTCCATTTAACTTCCCATTTTTCATCCTTTAGAGCTTTTATGAGTGGTTCTATTGCCTTTTCTCCTTCTATCTTTTCAAGAGCTGCTACTGCTTCGCATTGAACATCAATATCTTCGTCTTGTAGAGCCTTTTCAAGCGGTTCTATTGTCTTTTCTCCTCCTATTTTTTCAAGGGCAGACACTGCTTTCCATCTTACCTCCCAATGTTCATCTTTTAATGAATTTATAAGAGGATCAATAGCCCTTTCATCACCTATATTTCCAAGAGCTTCAGCCACACTCTCTTGAACATTTCTATCTTCGTCATTTAGAGCTATAATAAGGGGATCAACAGCCCTCACATCCCCCACCTTTCCAAGAGCCTCAGCTGCCCTCTCTCGAACATACTTGCTTACATCTTTCAGAGATTTAATAAGCGGATCAACAGCCCTCACATCCCCCACCTTTCCAAGAGCCTCAGCTGCCCTCTCTCGAATTTTCCAGTATTTTTTATAATTTAAGGCATTTATTAAGCCTTCAATATCTTTTTCTTCTATCATCTTTTTTATATCTGGATTGGAAGAATCAAGCGTGTCCATATATACATATTTCTTCTTTTTTGTTATTCAACTTTTGTCTCCTGTTTTTCACATTTCTTGGGAAGAAATTTTTTAATTTTTTTCTAATTTTTAAAATTGAGTTATTAGAGGAGAAAAGTCCACTCTTTTAGTTTATTTTTTTGAGGGAAGATGTTTTATGTTTATTCTGGTTTTTTTTCTGTTTTTTTAATGTTGGTGTTGCTTTTTTTAAAAAATAGGTATTTAAGGGGAGTTTGTAATAGATATTTTTATTTGATATAATGTCTAATATTTTATGAAAAAGTTTTTTTCTATTTTAAATTTTTTAGGAATTGATTAGTATGCGTTGTAATAGGAGATTTTTAGTTTTTTCTTTCGTTGTTCTTGGTGTTTTAGTATTTTCTGCGGGTTCTATGGCTGTTTTAAGTTCTTCGCCTAATGCTCGTGCTGTTGGACAGTTTAATGACACGCTTCCTACAGCTGATGGTCAAATAACTGCTACTGAACAAGGTTATTGCGATCATGTTCAACTGTCTATGGATATATATGGTG
>SMTZ1_10008489_pt1 | contig 10264 bp, 8 predicted proteins | sample DeeMarSWOR136_30_FD_25667 | JGI IMG/M metagenome (IMG submission 25667) | reverse complement strand
AGTTAAACTATATAGTTGTTGATTTGTATCATTAAAAATAAATCGTGGTATAAGATCACCAAAAAAACTATTTGTAAGAAAACCAACTATGGTGGTTACTAAACCAAGCCATATTCCCATAAAAGACCAACTACTAATAGTTTCGCTGATTTTTTTAAACTTAAAATATCCAAATATTGAAAGAATTATTAGTAATAATCCATAACCTGCATCACCAAGCATTATTCCAAAAAACAATACGAAGAATATGCTCATAAAAATCATAGGATCGATTTCATTATATTTTGGTGTTGCAAACAGATCTAAAAAGGTTCGAAAGGGTTTTGCCCATTCAGGAGTTTTTAGATGAACTGGAGGATTATCAGGATTTACAGATGGAGTTTCAAAATTACATACAATGTGATCCTTAGAAACATTTGAAACAGACTTTTTAAAATTGGTTTCATCTTTTTCTAAAATCCAACCGTTTATAATATATGTAGTATTTGTTTTTGCAAAATTTTTGGGAAGCTCCATTCGAACTCTCTCAAGTCTTATTTCTTCACTTAAAGCAAGTAAATCATCAAGTTGTTCTTTTGCAAAAACTCGCAGGTCTTTTACTAGTTTCTTTCTTTCGTCATTTAGATTTTTAGTGTCCTGATTCAAAGTTTTTATCAATTCTTTAGGAGTTCCTGATGTAACATCAAAAGAAAATGATGTTATATTTTCTCTACATATCTTATCAATTTTATTTTTTTCTGATATATAAGAAGCTATTAAAACAGCCCACTCAGTATCTTTATTAATTTTAAATTGTTTAGAATAGATAACTGCATTATCAATATTATCAATTTCTGCTTTTAATTTATTAAAATCAGAGGTCATTCCAGCATAAATTATAACATATTCTGATTCCCCAAGATTTGCAATATTAAAATTAAAATCCTTGAGGTATTTTAATTGTTCGAGGTCCTGCTTTATTATCTCTTTTTTCTCATCAATCTCATCTAACTTTTGATGGCGTGCTAAAATTTTTTTTTCAATCTCTTCCAAAACACCCTCTGCGTTTGAATAAATATCATCAAGTGAACGGTCTTCAACAGATATTATTTCGGGTAACTCTGGATTAAAAATACCTTTTATTCCTCCAATTTTTGGTTTAATTTTTGTTAAAATACTAATTAATCTAGAAAAACGTAATTCATACATTGTACATGTTTCGGCATCAGGATGTGAAGAACCTTGTTCAACATCTGTTAATATTTCTGGATTCTCTTTTGAAATATTGATAATCTCCATTAATCCAGTTTCATGAAGATTCTTTATGACATCCTCTACATATCTTTGATGTACAACCAATGAAGCTTTTTTCATTGGGGCTGGAAATAATATGCTCTATTCCCCCTTTTCTATCTCCCTAATAATTGCATCGACAGCTTTTGAAATGTTTTTATTTGCTGTTTCTTTAATTTTTGAGATTTCTTTTTTACTATCTTCTTTGATTTTTTGAATTTCTTTTTTTGCATCTAATTCTGCTTTAGAAGTCAGTTCTTTATATTTTGTATGAGCTTTTTTTAAAATTTTTTGTTTTTCTTTTTCTGCATCCGTCTTTGACTTTTCTATAATTTTTTCAGCATCCTTTCTAGCAATTTCAATTGATTTTATTGCCTTTTTTTCAGCTTCTTTTATATCTTTTACGGATTTGGATGCCATCTGATAACCCGTATCAAAAAGGTATTTATTAGAGTTTTTATTAATTAAAAGATAAATATTATTATGAAAGAAAGAAAAAATATAATTATTTTTTTCTTTTTATATTCCAATAATAATAATCAAACCAAAAAATATTAATAAATTATACTAAATTTTACATTCCCCAAAATTTATCTGTTTTTCTCTTTATATCAAAGATTTTATTTAAAACATCTTTTTCATCAGGATTTAAAACATCCAATTCCTTTAATTTTTTTGCATCACTTGCAGGTATATCAGTATAAAGAATGTCTCCTTTTTTAATTTGTCTTCCTACTGTTATTCCGTCTATTGATATAGCAACCTCTTGTCCTTGTATTGCTTCATCAACTGTTTTATTTTCTGACTGTATACTTTTTATGGATCCAATTGTTTTTCCATCTTCTCTCATCAAACGTATCTCACTTTTTATTCTACCGCTTAAAATCCTAACACCAATTACTGCTGGATTACTTACTCTAAAGATATAATCTGGTAAAAATTTTATCATTCCTGGATGAATAAAATCTTGTCTTCTCTCTTTTTCTAATTCCTCTTTTTTCTTAATTAACCATTCATCGTAATTTTCCATAATCGTATAAATAACATCTTCATTAAAAATATGAATATTAACATTTGATAATTCATCTTTTGCTTCTGGTAATATTTTAACGTTAAAGGCAAATATTATTTTATTAAAGGTATCATTTGTAGCATCTGCTTCTATAATATCTCTTTTTGATACATTGCCAATTTCTGCTTTTCTTATTTTTATTGATTTTTCTTTTGATTCCTTTATTAATGCTTCAAGTGAACCTATTGTATCTGCTTTTATTATTATTCCTTCTTCATCAAGTTCAAAATCAATTTTTGTTTGATCCCTTATTTCTTTTATAATTTCTTCTAGATTTTCTTTAACAACTCTTATTGGTGCCCCAGGTATTACTCCCTCAAGATCTGGTGAGGAAATTTTAATTCCACAAGCAGCATGTACCTCATTTACACTATCAAATCTTTCTCTTGGATCCCTAATTTCATCAAGTGGTTTTGGTTTAAGAAGAGCTCTGATTTTTCTTTTCATTGGTTCTTCTTTTGTACCAATAACAATTTGATCATTATCCTTAATTGATCCAGCATAGATTATTGCATCCATTGTTGTACCTAGACCTATTTCTTCTTTTACCTCTAAAACAGTTCCTTTTCCAGGACCAGTTTCTACATGTAATTGTTCTTCTAAAAATCGTTGTGCAAGACCTACAAGAACCATTAATATTTCAGGAACTCCTTCACCAGTTTTTGCAGAAATTGGTATTATACCTATTGTTTTTCTGAAGTCTTTTATATTATAGTAAAGATCAGAATTCAATTTATTTTTTGAAAGTGCTCCAATCATTTCATATATATTTTCTTCAAAAATATTTTTTACATGAGGTCTTTGTTTTTCAATTCTTATTTTCGCAATTGTCTCACTAAATCTTTGCCAACCAGAAATTCTGTCAATTTTATTTGCAGCAATAATAAAAGGAGTTTTGTATTGTTTTAATATATTTATTGACTCATAGGTTTGAGGTTTGAATCCTTCATTTAAATCAACTACCAAAACTGCTAAATCAGCAAGTGATCCACCTCTTGCTCTTAGCGATGTAAAAGCATGATGTCCAGGAGTATCAATAAAAAGAAGCCCAGGTAAATTAAATTTTTTTGCTTTTAGTAAATCTCCACAAACCTTATAAATAACATCAATTGGAACCTCTGTTGCACCAATATGTTGTGTTATTGCTCCAGATTCTCTTGATACAACAGTTGTACCTCTAATAAAATCTAGAAATGATGTTTTTCCATGGTCTACATGACCAAGTACACTAACAATAGGTTGTCTTGTGTATTTTGAACTGCTAGACATAGAAATCGCCTAGCGTTGTTAATATTATGCCCTTTTTAATCTTTATGAAAGTTAATTTATTAATGATTGTATTTGTAAATGTTATTTTCACTTTTACAAAATATTAGACAACCATTTCTTCTTTTTTTTTCAACAAATTCTAAATTTTTTGTAATAATTGGACCTGCATTTGTTAATATTTTATATTTCCAAACAATCATGAATTAACCTCTTTTAAAAGAAGAACATATTTTTTGTTAATAAATTGAAATTTAGGGTTATTTAAAGTATTATTTGGCTTTGTCTCAAAAATATTCGATCGGTCTCATTTCAATGACATATTCTAGATGAAGAAAAATAATCAAATTATTATATTTTGAAAAAATGATGTAAAATTGGTTAATATTTTGAGTTTTGAGACAATACCGTATTATTTTTTTCTTCTTTGTTTAATTAATCCAATAACATAGTTTGTAATATCATTATTTGGATTGGACCAGTTCATAGGTTTTCTTGCCATTAAATCTCCATATTGTGAAAATTGCCACTGAGATCTTGGTTGAGATATACCTGACTCTGTCCCATAATATAAAATAATAGGCTGAGGTAAATCCATTAAAATTTTTATTGCCTTTTTAAATTTATTAATATCATTACCACAATTGAAAAGAAAACGGTCCATATCATGATTATCTAGAAAAGCTGGTAAAAAATAATCTTTTTTAAATTTTTTATAATGATCATTTATTTTTTTAAAAAATTCCTTTTCAGAATATTTACTATCACAAATATATGCTTTTATTAACTCTTGAACTCTAAAATCTAACACTCCATCAAGTTCACCGTAATACTCTTTTAAAAGGTTAAAAGAAGAAGACCCCATCAACCATTTTATATGCTTGAGTTTTATGTTTATAGTATTTAGTTCATTAAATTTTATTCCCATCATCCATGCTTCGCCAATTAAAATTGCATTTGGAAAAATATTTTTGATTTCTTTTTTAAAATGTTTCCAAAAATTATGTGTTGGACCAATAACATGGTCAAGTCTAAAACCATCAAAACCAATACTTAGCCAATGTTTAGCTGAGTTAATGATATAAGCTCTTGCATCATCATTTTCAAGGTTGATTTTTGGAAGTTGTTTAACACCTAAAAAACAAAGATAATCATTAGGCCATTTATTAAAATAAAACCAATCTCTATATTCACTGTAAGGTTCATTTATTGCTTTTTTAAAAAAAGGATGAAGGTTTGAACAATGATTTGGAACAAAGTCAGCAATAATTTTCATATCATATTTATGAACTGTTTGGATTAATTTTTCAATATCTTTTAAACTTCCAAAATGTGGATCCACTTCATAGAAGTCTGTAATATGATATCCATGATATTCATTTGTCTTGTAAAAAGGAGATATCCAAATTGTATTTATTCCAAGATTATTAAGATAGGGGATTTTTTCTTTTATTCCTTTTAAATTTCCTCCTAAAAAATTAGGCTTATTCCATTTTTTATCTGATTTAAAACCTGCAAATCTATCTATTAGTATATGATAAATAATTGCTTTTTTAAACCAATTAGTATTATCCACTTAAATTGGTATAGAAATCCCATTTTATATTGTTACTATAAATATTTTAATTATTTTCCCATAAAAATATGAATTTTTAGTAATATAATCTTATTTGGATATTATGGCCAAAATAATTATTAACCTAAAGATTATTCTTATATGTAAAAAAGGGGGAGGAAAAAAGTATGAAAAAATCTTTCTTAAAAAAAAGTGTAGTGGTAGGAATAATAATCCTATTTGTTGGAGCTAGTTTTATACCTATAATTTGTGGAGATAAAAATGTTATTGAAAAAAATCTAGTAAATAGTGAAAAATTAACACATAAATTTGGATATGATTCTGTATTTTTTACAGAAAATGTTGGTCAATTCCCAGGAGAAGTATTTTATCAAGTTAAAACCTCAACAGCTACAGTTTACTTATGTCAAGATGAAATAGTAACTGTTTTTAGTAGATCTACTGAAAAAGAATCCGAAATTGAAATACAATCTATTGTTACAAAATTTGTTGGAGCAAATGATGAAGTAAAAATTCAAGGTGTAGGAATTTTACCTCATATTAACAATTATTATATCGGTAATAATCCAAATAATTGGTACACAGATGTTCCTAACTATAAGGAAGTAATTTATAAAAACATCTATTCAGGAATCGACTTAAAATATTATAGTAATAAAAATACCTTAAAATATGATTTTATTATATCTCCAGAGGCAAATCCTTCAGATATAAAGATACAATATGAAGGGATAAACGATTTGTTTTTAACATCTGATGGTGATATAAATATTGAAACAGAGTTTAGTCAGATTATTGAAGAAAAACCATTCATTTATCAGAAAATAAATGGAGTTCTTAAAAATATTAATGGAGAATATGAAACATTAGATACTAAATCATTTGGTTTTAAAATAAAGGAGAATTATGATAAATCGATACCTTTTGTTATTGATCCAACATTATTATATAGTACTTACCTAGGAGGAAATAATTATGAAGTTGGACGGGAAATTTCAGCAGATAGCTATGGGAATGTTTATGTAATTGGAGAAACTGATGCGACAAATTTCCCAACACAGAATCCATACCAAGGAACTCTTTCTGCTTTAACAGATGCCTTTGTTACAAAATTACATCCATCTACTAACACACTTGTTTATAGTACTTATCTGGGAGGTAGTAATTTTGATTATGGAGCTAGTATAGAAATCGACAGTGGAGGTTATGCATCAATTGTTGGTACTACCTATTCAAATGATTTACCAGTTTTTGCCGCACATTTCCCAAATCTAAATGGAATACAGGATGCATTTGTTGCAAGATTGACTCCTTCTGGAGGAATGGTTTTTTGTACCTACCTTGGGGGTTCAAATTGGGAATGGGGACTTGATATTGCAGCTGACGCATCAGGAAATTCATACATAATTGGATATACTGATTCATCCGACTTTCCAACTGCAAATCCATATGATTCCACCTATAATGGAGGATTTGATATTTTTATATCAAAATTTGATGGACCTGGAGGTATATTGTTTTTCAGTACATATCTTGGAGGATCAAATCATGATATAGGAATGGGTATAGATTTCGATGTTAATGGAAATGCATTAATTGTAGGTTACACTTGGTCAACAAATTTTCCAGTTACTGGAAATGCATATGATTCTAGTTACAATGGTGGTGCAGATATTTGTCTGGCAACTATTGATACTGTTACAGGTGGACCAACAGCATTGTCATATGGCTCATATATTTTTGGAACTGCAGATGATGTCCCTTATGATATAGCAAATAATGGAACTAATATATTTTATGTTACTGGAGAAACTGCATCCACCCAGGCCAACTTTTTCCCAATAACTACAAATGCATACCAACAATTCCTTCAAGGTGGCCGAGATGCGTTTTTCTTTGAACTAGACACTGCTCAAACACCTGCAAACCAAATGCTTTACTGTACTTATATAGGAGGATCAACTGGAGGCTCTGGATGGGATGGAGGAAGAAGTATTGAACTTGATAGTAGTAATAATGCATATATTGCAGGACTAACAGAATGTAGTGATTTTCCTTTAGTAAATCCATTGGGTTCATATAATGGTGGAAATGAAGCTTTTGCGTGTTTATTTGACTCAACACAATCTGGTTCTGCATCACTTTTAGATAGTACATACATTGGAGGTTCTGGTCATGATGAAGGTTATGGTATTGGAATTGATAATAACGATGATGCATTTGTAACAGGTTTAACTTATTCAACTGATTTTCCAATACAGAATCCATACCAAGGAACTAATGCTGGTCAATCTGATGCATTTATTACTCAAATCGGTGTACCCGGAAATAAACCTCCACAAAAACCATTGAGACCAGCAGGACCAATCAGCGGAACAATAAATGTGCAGTATCCTTATACTACAATGGCTACTGATCCTGATGGTGACTTAATGAGATTTGGCTGGGATTGGAATGGAAACGGAATTGTAGATCAATGGGATGATAATGGTGGTAGTTGGTATAATTCTGGACAACTTTGTACTACTCTAAATTCTTGGTCTTCACAAGGAACTTATACAATAAGAGTAATGGCCGAAGATAGTAATGGAGCGGGAAGTGTTTGGTCAGATCCTTTGACTGTTACTATACCTAAAAACAGAGCAAGGAATGATATTGACCTAATTTTAATACTCGAATATCTTTTAGAAAGATTTCCATTATTAAAACAGATATTGGGATTATAAAATCCCATTTTTTTAATTTTTTATACGTGTTAAGAACAGCTTTCGAATATACAATTTTGCCCATATTATTGATATCAATGAACCTAAAAAGTTTGAAATGACTAATCCCCACCAAATTCCCATGAAACCAAAATCAAAAATTATTGCAAAAGTATATGAAAGAATTATTGCAAATACAATTGTTCTAAGTACTGTTGCTATCAATGCATATGTTCCTTTTCCTGTTCCTTGAAACATTGCAGATGAGGCAATTCCCATTGCAGCTGTTGGATAAAAAATACAGGTAATTTGCAAAAACAAAATTAGTCCAGCTCTTATATTAAATGCTTCTGGAGATGTAGTAAACACATATGCAATCAGGGGTGCTGAGATAAAAATACAGAAGGCTATAATTATTTCAATTATAAATCCAAATTTCACAGCATACATAAATGCGGTATTTAATCTATCATATGCCTTTGCACCAAATGCTGCACCAGTAACAGAAGTAACAGCTGTTGCAACTCCTAATAATGGTAAAACTGCTATCATAACAACACGCCAACCAGTGTTATATATTGCAACACCCAATTGTGAATCTCCAGATAAACCAATTATAATAATTATAGCGACCATTGTAATTGACATCGAAAGTTGTTGAACAGATGCTGGAAGACCGACCCTGAAAATATCTTTTATAATGTACTTTTTAAATTTGAAATTTTTAAAATTAAATGATACATATGTATCTTTTCTAAAAAACAACCAGTAAATTAAAATTAGAAATGTAATAAAAATTGACAAAACAGTTGCAACAGCTGCACCAGTTACACCCATTTGAAACGTAAATATAAAAAACGGATCCAAAATTATATTTAAAAAGGCTCCAAACATCATAGCATACATTGCCCTTTTTGCATCACCTTCTCCTCTTAAAATTGCAAAGGCAACGTATGAAAAAAATATGAAGATACTACCTGCATAAATTACTCTTCCATAGGAAACAGCCATTTGTAGTATTTCGCCAGCCCCGATTAATCTAAAGATTAATTCAGCAGATGCAAAAAATATAATTGAAAAAATTATTGCTATTAAAACAGAAATTATTACTGAATGGATAGCTATGTTATCTGCGCCTTTCTTATCACCAGCACCTATTCTTCTTGAAATTGCAGATCCTGCACCTATACCAATACCATTAGATATTGCCATAATCATCATAAAAAATGGTATGACAAAACCAACTGCAGCAAGAGCACTTGTTCCAATCTCAGTAATTTCAGCATTGGTAAAAATATCCTTTCCAAGTCCTGAAACCCAAAGAGCATCTACTAAATTGTAAATGGTATGAGCAGACATTGCAATAATCATAGGTATGGATAATTTTATCACAGCTTTTTTAGGATCACCAAGTAAAGTCTTGACACCTTTTGTTTCATAATTAGTTTTATTATCCACGAGCCAAGACATAAAAGAGTTCTATTTCAAATTTGTGATTAAAAACATTTAAAATGAAAGAAAATAAAGTACTATTCAATTTAATAATAATGTGAGAAATTTCACAAATTTTTTATCTGGATATTATTTTGTTATTATGGTGAATCAATGAAAACATATATTGAAGTATATTTTAGTGCTGATGGTAGTAAGGCATCATTGATCTCTGAAAAACTATTTGAGTTAGGACTTCAACCTACAATAGGCGAACACGATCACGTTTATAAATGGAAAGAAAGTGTTCCGCTCTCTGAAGTTCTAAAATTTGTAGATCGTGTACAATCAAAGCTTAAAGGTACTGGGGCAATATTAAAATTTTCTACTTTCAGATAATAAATCTTAATAAAATTAAGATTTATTTTCTTTATATTCTCTAACAGGTTCTATCGCATGTGGAGGTGTCACATGATTAGTGGCACATTAGTGGTGTTACCACAAAAAACCACATGTGATAAAAATGAAAAGAATAACTATTGTCTTTTTAAATATAAAAATAAAGCTGTTAATCCCCCAAGTATTAAACCTATTAATGGAGCCAACAATACAGACCATATTGCTCCTTCTGATGTTTCTACTACTAAATCTCCCCAATCCTGTGTAGCTTTTTCAATGTCCCCATCCTTTGCAGTATCAACTATATCGTTACCTCTATTAACTGTTTGTAAATCAGATAAATATGGAACAAACATAATAAATACAATTAGAAGTAGGACACAAATAGCTAATATTTCAAATAAACTTTTCAATACGTTAACCCAATTAATCTATTCATGTTACATTAGTATAAAAATTTTTTGTATAGATGGGTGCTATCAGTTTAAAAAAACTTTTCAATTTGTTAACCCACAATTGATTTTTCTGATAGCATCCTACCTT
>SMTZ1_10008488_pt1 | contig 10266 bp, 10 predicted proteins | sample DeeMarSWOR136_30_FD_25667 | JGI IMG/M metagenome (IMG submission 25667) | reverse complement strand
CTCCAGGTCGGGGGGTACCTCCATGAGGTGGAGGCCTTGATCGCTACAGGCGTCAGAGAGGATGACGCCGAGGCCGCCCGCCCCCGTATGGATGAGGACGTTTTCGCCGGGGGGCGGCGGCAGCATCGTGAAGACGCGCGCCCAGTCCAAGAGGTCCTCCAGGGTGGTTGCTCGCACGATGCCGCTCTGCCGGAACGCCGCCTCGTACAGGTGGTCGGCGCCGGTCAGGGCCGCGGTGTGGGACGCGGCGGCGCGCGCGCCGCTCGCCGTGCGGCCCACCTTCAACGCGACGATCGGCTTGACTTTCGTGACTTGCCGCGCCACCTCAACGAAGCGCCGCCCGTCCTTGAGGTCCTCGATGTGCATTGCTACCACCGCCGTGTTCGCATCCGCGGCGAAGAAGGTTAAGAGGTCCGCCTCGTCAAGGTCGGCCTTATTCCCCAACCCCACGATGGCGGAGACTCCCAGCCCGTGGGAGCGGGTGAAGCCGATGACCGCCATGCCCACCCCGCCACTCTGACAGGTCAACGCGATGCGCCCGGGGTTCGTGTAGGGGATACAGAAGGTGGCGCAGAGCCGCTGAGGCGTGTAGTAGTAGCCGAAGATGTTGGGTCCCAAGACTCGGACGCCCGCCTGCCGCGCGGCCTCGACCAGGGCGCGGCGCAGCTCCTGGTTCCCCATCTCCGCGAAGCCCGAGGAGATGACGACGGCGACGGGAATCCCCTTCGCCCCGAGGTCCGCCATCAACGGTGGGATGAGGGGCGCGGGCACGCAGAGGATGGCCACGTCAACGATCCCCGGGATCGCCGTAACGGAGGGGTAACAGGGAAGCCCGAGGATCTCCTGGGCTCGAGGATTCACGGGGTAGACTGTGCCAGCGTAGCCGCCTTCCAGGAGGTTTTGCACCACCGAATAGCCGACCTTCCCCGGCTCGCGAGAGGCCCCCACCACGGCGATGGAGGACGGGTGAAACATCCGTCGTAAAGCGTCGACCACACTCATCTTGCAGCCTCTCCAGACGTCATCGACTGAAGCGTCCGTTGTTCAATAGGGTAGATGCAGCGAGACGTTCTTTAAATGATTGTCGATGAGGCTGCGGGAGCACACAACGGCGCCCGCACGAGCGGGGGCATGCGGCGTTCGACGGAGTGTCCTCCGTAGCTGAGAAGGCGAGATTGACTCTGATACGCGGGCAGAGTAGCCTATTCAGGCAAGGAGGGAGGGGCGCGGTTAGCCTTGTTTGTAGACTTTATCCCCGGTCCGGCAGCGGCCGCCGACCTTCAGCCCGATGCTGTCGCCCTTCCCCGCTTTCTCCACCGCTTTATGCTCGATCTGCATGGAGTCCACAGTCTGCTGCAGATCCGTGGTGGCGCCCTCGATGCTGATCCGGTCACCAAGCGCCAAACTCGCCCGGAGGTCCACGATGGCTACGCTGATCTTTGAGTAGTAATGGACGACCGTCCCCACCAGCCGCCATTTCCCTTCCGCCATACCGTCACCACGTAAATAGTACAGCACCTGAACTTAAAAGATTACTCATCCTGATCCCCGGGAAGTTGTTGCTGGACCCGCGACGCACAGCGGAGATCCCTGCTCGAGTGCTATCGTGAGCGACAGCGGAGGTTCTGCAGCCCGTTGACGATCAGCGCGCGCAAAAGCATTCGCCACAGACGTGCGGAGTTGAAGCCAGGGTCCTTAAGCCAGAGGGTGCCCCGGCACGCAGAGACCCTGAAAAACGCCATAACACCCCCTGCACCTTGGGAACAGGTCTTAGGAACGCGCGTTACGTGGCCATCGCGCCGCATCAAAGCCCGAAGCAAAGAAGCGAAGGGGGCAGTCGGCGGGCACTCGACTCGTCGGATACTTACTGACCTGTCTGTCCCGCGGTGGGTCGGAGGGACGAAGGCCTTCGACGACGTGCGGATGGAGCCGCACGGGGGCTGGGGTGAGGGAAGAGACCGCTCACCGTCTGAAGAATCGGTCGGTGTTGGGGGGTATAGAGGCCTTGGTGAAGACTTCCTTGGTGACGACCTTCGGTTCCACGACGACGTTGGCGAGGAGCTGTTTGTACTTGTCCACTAATTCCTCGACGGAGATGGGGTCCATGAACTTCCACGTCGCGTTTTCGTCCGTGAAGGAGTGCACGAACCCCTTCTCATCCACCTGGATGGCTAAGGACGTTAAGCCCTCAGTAGTGCCTGCTTGGAGATCGTTGTACTTTTCGATGAGGCTGGCGACCGAGATGGGCTCTACGAATTTCCACGTCGCGTTTTCGTCCGTGAAGGAGTGCACCAACCCCTTCTCATCCACCTGGATGGCTAAGGACGTGAGGTTCTCCACGACCGCTTTTCGTTCCACGATGCATTTTACCTCCTTTCTCTGGATAGGGGAATCGCGTAGGGTAGCTGGGGTCATCCCGGAAAGAGCGTGGGAGAGGTCTTTCCCGATCGATCAGGAAGCCGGATGGGAGGAAGCGATGGCGACACCGAACCACAGGAGGCAGGAGACGCATGCAGCGTCCGGACAGCAGACCGCCACTTCGATGTCAAGACCGTCTGGAGGAGGCCCTAGCTCTTTCGGATCCTGTCGACTTTTCCCCGTGAATCCATGTGTGTACTCGTGGAAGATAATTCCTTTATGAAGACATAATATAGATTGAGACCCCAGATACGGGAGACGATCATCAAGGGGAGCAGAGAACGCGCCTCAGTCAAGGATCTAGCTTGATACGCCCCCTGCGATGAGTCCGCGTGGCTGGTCGCGGAAGCCTTAGGGGCGTCGGGGGATCACGTGCTCGGCAAGGGGTGAGGAGCTACAGGGGCTTGCGGTCGAAGAAGGGGTTCTTGCCCGTGAGGGCGAGGGGGATCCTCTGAATCTCCTCGGCCTGGAGGAGCCCCATCTTCGTGGCGGCGAGGCCAATGCTGTACATCACTCGGTTATCGACGTTCAAGTCGCTCGCCACTTTGACGGCTGACCCGATGGCGATCCCTAGGTCGATGAGCTTGGCTTTGAAGGGCCACCACGCCTCGCTAACGGGGCCGCAGTTCACCCCGATTAAGACGACGGCGCCCGACTGCTTCACGTTCTCGGCGTCCCGCGTCCGCCCCAGCTCCGCCATCACCGCGGCCAACGCGTCTTTATCGCGATCCGTGACGATCGCAGTCGTAATGCTGTCGTCCCCCCGGGCCTTCGGCGCCGTCCGCGCGGCCGCCACCATCAGGTTCGCGACACTCAACAGCGCACTTTGTTCCGCCTGATCTGAGTCGATGATCACGCGGTCACCCCTCCACGGGAAGGTAATCGAGCCACCCCATGTGGGGGGGCGTGACCTCCATCTGCCACAACAAGGCAATGAATTCCCCTCGGTGATGGGTCTCCTCTTGAAAGAAGTGGAGGAGGTAATCTTCCACCGTGGCCGTCGTCGTCGCCCCTGAGGGAGAGGTTCGCGTGACCTTGCGGGCGAGCTCGGTAGGCGTGAGGGCCGAGACGTACAGGTTGAACGTGGCCTCCACCTGCTCCATGTACCGCTGAATCGCTGCAATGGAGGAGTAGTCGTCGTAGGCGATCTGAGGGAACGTGGAATCGTTGTCTTGGAGAAGCCGATTTGCGAAATCAAAGACCGCGATGCAGTGGACGAAGATGTTCCGCAGCGAGCCGAAACTGGCGCCTCGATCCGCCACCACCTCAGCCCAGGGCAGCCCACGAAGCGTGTCCAAGTACGCGTGACGGAGGTACTGATTATACCGCATCAATCGAGAAACCTCGATCATCTTCCATCGAAAGGTACTCTCCAATCGATCCCTATTTGAAGGTTTGGATGACGGAGGAACGCCGCCTCAGCCGCCCAACAGCAAGAAGACGGGCACTCAACTCGATTCATCGGCGAGTCACAACCTGCCCGCGGGCTGACTGACGAAGGCCCCTCAGAACCACACTCCAGCTCAACAAGGAGCGATCGAGACGCGATGCAAGAGGGCGTTGCCTAATATCAGCCAAGGAGTCACAGAGAGGCTCAAGGAAAAAAGAAAAAAGAGAGGAGACGGCTACTTGCGCAGCCGCTTAACCGTCGGCTCTAAATCCGCCAGATCCAGCCGCTTCAGGGTCTCGGTCGTTGGGATCCCCCGCGCATCCCAGCCGACTGCTGCGTAGTAGTCCTGTTTCCGTTGGTCGACGAAGGCCTTGTCCGTTGTCTTCCCGGCGTAGGGGCCTGTCGGGAGGGGCTCATAGAAGCGTGGCGGGTTATCGTCGTCGGTCTCAGGGTCCCAAACGATGTCAGGTCCGCCCAACAGCAGCAGCGTCCGTTGGAGGGCGACGATGCGTTGGCCTTGGCCGGTGCACCAGTTATGTCGTGTCAGATCCCAGCCCGTCACGACTTGGGCGAAGTCCCACATGAGGTCGTGGACGGCACAGAACATACAGAAAACCGCGGAGTCCATAAAGACGCTGGAGAGATCGTTGTAGCCGTCGTTCACCACGGAGGTGTGATCCCCGCCCTGCACGGACGCGGCGTACGCGATGTCTTTGGTGAAGTCTTCGTTGCTTCGGGTGCCGTGGGCGCCGATCTCAATGCCTTTCACGTGGACGACGTAGGGCATCACATCGACGCCTTTCAGCGCGCTGATTCGTTGGGCGGCGCGGTAGGTGCCTTCTGCCAAGACATCGCCGATCTTCTCCCGCTTCACGATTAACCACGCCAGCTTGGTGAAGGCCTCTGCATCGCCCCACGGCAACTCAAACCCGAGGTCCTCTTTCGTCAAGATGCCTCGTTGATAGAGCTCCGCGGCAAAGCCCAGGGTGTTAGGGCCATTGATCCCAGACATGCCGAGGTTGTCGATGAGGGCGCTGATGTGGATGTTGTCTGCGGGGTCGAAGATGCCGAGGTTGGTGCCACAGTAGGCCTCCAGCTCGTAGTCTGGCATATCGGTGATGTCGCCCTTCCAAGGCCCCGTCTTAATACAGGAGATCTTCATGCAGCTCCGTGAACAGTTGAAGTCCGCCCAATACGGCTTCACCCAGAAGCGGGAACTGTAGCGGGGTCCAGCCATGCTGCGTTCGTCATGCCATTCTTCCTGCCAGTTCCGGACGGGCTCGGAACTCGTCACCGCGCCGAAGTACCAGCCTGCGTAGCCGGTGCCCCATCGCCGCATCGAGTCCATGGAGATTAAACGCGTATGGTATTGCTGCAACATGATTTCCAAGGCCTTGGGTGCTGCCACCTCGGGGAGGGGCCCCCGCCCCTTTGCGACTACAGCCTTCAGGTTTTTGGATCCCATGACCGCACCGTAGCCTCCGTACCCCGCCGCGTGTACCACTTTCGTCAAGACAGCAGCATTCCGCATCCGGTTTTCTCCGGCGGGCCCTACATAGACCATGGCGGGCTCCCGCCAGAGGCCGATATTCGGTTTCCGCTTCCCCAGCTCCGCCCGAACCTCCGCGTTCAAGATCTTGATCGTGTCTTCACCGAGCTTCCCCCAGACGTGGGAGGCGTCGCGGATCTCCGCGTGGTGGTCGGTGATGAGAAGGTAGACGGGGCTACTGGCTTTGCCGGTGACGAAGAGGCCGTCGTATCCCGCGCACTTCAATTCCATGGGGAACTCGGAGCTCGCGGTGGAGCCTACGGTGCCGTTGCTTAACGGCGACTTCCCAGAGACACAGATCCGCGAGCCGGGATGAATCGCCGTGAGAGGCCCCGTTAAAATAGTTAAGATGTTTTCGGGGCCCAACGGATCGACGGTGGACCACTGCTTGCCCAGGCGATCCCACAGCACCTTAGCGGCTAAGCCGCGACCGCCCAAGTACTGGTACAGAATCGTTTCCGGGAGGGTGATTTCTTGCACTGTCTCTCGCGTTAGATCGACATCGAGAAACCTGCCAGCATATCCTCGGGGCATCCTAGACTACCTCCTCGCCCTTTTCCCCAAACAAGTTCACGGCCAAATCCTTGGCTAAGACGAAGGGACTAATGGCATGAACCTTCTTTTGGGCGCCAACATTCTCCTTCACGAGACGTAAGGCATCGTATCCTGCATCTCCACAGACTTTCACGCACTCGGGGTCGCCTCCACATAAATCGCAGATCACCGCTTTGTTGGTGCTCGGATGAAGGAACGGGACAGTACCTGGACACGCAGTGATACACAGACCGCAGGATGTACATTCGCCGTCATCGACGATCACGGCGCCCGTTTGAGTGTTCACCGAGAGGGCACTGACGGGACAGGCCTTCACGCAGGGATAGTCGTCGCATTGCGCGCAGAGGTGCGGCACCTCGACGCCGGGAAAAGGCATGAAGACGCGCACGCGGGACGCCTCCGGCCAGATCCGGTTTTCGTGACGCAGGCTGCATACCACTTCACACCGTTGACAGCCAGTGCACCGAATGTAGTCTCGAACAATCCAAATGCTACTCATCGCAGATGTCCTCTTTTTGTGCAATAGTAGATGGAGGGCGTATAAATGAGTTTGCCCTGACGCGGCATCTAGGCGTGATCGGAGCGCCCATGACAAACGTCTCGATCGAGGCGACGCATCAGAAGTCGGCGGTTCTCAGGACGTGACCAGACGTGACGCCGGAAGGTGAGGCTACGAAGTTGATCCTCCGACGCGTGCTTGCGAAACCCCGTGGCGGCTTCTCAGAGGAAAAACCACGGTCAACTACCAGGCCGCTGCGAGCGCCGTCGCCACAGTCACGTCATCGCAAAATAATATATAACTGGACGGTAGTGGTACTAACGCACGCAAGTCGCAAAAGGCACCGAAAGATGGCAGTCAGTTTCGGATTACAAGACGTGGTCGCCCTCGAGTCAACGATCTCCAGCATCGACGGCGTACAAAGCACCCTGGAGTACCGAGGCTACAACATCCATGACCTCGCCCAACACTCCTCCTTCGAGGAAGTCGTCTTCCTCCTGCTATACGGTCACTTACCTACCCGGTCGGAGCTATCGGCGTTCTCCCAAGAGCTGGCGGACCGGCGGGAACTCCCTGGGAAGATCATCGGCGTACTCTACAACTTGCCAACCATCAACTACCCCACGGTCATCTTGCGGACCATCTACTCGTACCTCGGGGACATGGATGACCACATCTTTGTGATTACGCCGGAGGACAATCGGCGAAAGGCCATCGACCTCATCGCCAAGACGCCGACCATCATCGCCTACTACCAGAACATCCGCGAGGGCAGGCCCCTCACCCACCCCAACAAAGCGCTGGGACATGTGGCGAATTTCCTGTGGATGCTCACAGGCGTTGACCCCCAGAGCGTTGAGACGCGGGCGCTGGAGATCGATTTAATTTTACATGCCGAGCACACCCTCAACGCGTCGACCTTTGCCGCGCGCATCGCCGCCTCCACCCTCTCGGACATGTATGCGGGCATCGTCTCGGCGACCGGCACCCTCTTCGGCCCCCTCCACGGCGGCGCCAGCCAGAAAGTCATCGCGATGCTCCGCGAACTCAAGGATAAGGATCCCACAGCCATCGCTGATTGGGTGGAGCAGAAGCTCCGCGCGGGCGAGCGCATCATGGGGTTTGGCCACCGCGTGTACAAGGCGGGAGACCCGCGGGTGGACGAACTGAGGAAGATCGTGAGGCAACTAGATGCCGTGAAAGGCAACAACTGGCTCGCGCTGTCGGATCAGTTGGCCGAGATCGTGTACCAGAAGAAAGGGCTCTACGCCAACGTGGATTTCTACGCTGCCTCGGTCTACGCGAACCTCGGGATTCCCGACGACCAGTACATCAACATGTTCGTCATGGCCCGCATTGTGGGATGGGTCGTCCACATGATGGAGCAGTACCAAAACAACAGACTCATCCGGCCCCTCTCGAAGTACGTGGGCGAAGAAAACCGCGTCTACACGCCGATCAACGACCGCGACGCACCCCGTTGATCGGATTGATGCGTCCTCTCCCACTGGCTTGACAGGAGCACAAAGTAGACACCGGATTTAGCAGGATGGTCGTTAATCCGCAGCCACCATGATCTCGATGACGGTGGACTCCGAGAACCAGTCGTCGATGACCGCTTGCCCCGCGTCCCCGTAGTACTTACGGTAGAGGGCGGACTTCCCGCGTTCAAAGGCGTCCCCCTGACCCACGAGGCGAGCCAGGCCAGACCCCGCGAGGTCACGAATCGTGAAAGCGACACGAGGATTTCGCAGAAGATTCTTCATCCAGTCCGTGTACGTCCCTTCGTGGCTCAGATAGAGGGCCCCGCGGGCCACGGCAAACCATACTTCCACCGTGTGGGGGCGACCGGTCCGTCGACCGGTCGTCGTTAAGTAAAGGCACTTCTCGTTGGCAACGCGCGTGAGATCCATCTCCTCCACCACGGACGCAGAACTTTCCTTGTTGAGAGTCATTATTGGAGGTCATATATATGCGCTGTGAGGCAGCGGGACGCGACGGTTTCGATGGCTGGGAAACAGGTGGCGAGTCGGACGGCGACGGAGGCCTGAGAGCCAGCGGCTCCCTCAGCCCAGAGCCCGGCAGAGATTCAAGGCCGCGATGTCGCAACTGGAGGCCGAACGGGCATCCCGCCGCGAGCGGAGAGAAAAGCTAGGGTTATAATAGGTATTGAGGCAGGGTGATAACCTTTTTAACGCCGTCGGCCCAGAGTTCGCTGACAGGAGGCGCCTCGGGGGCTGTCATGGTGCCGCAGACACTGAGACTGGGGGACACCGTGGTCCTCCGAGCGGAACCCCAATACTACAACACCTACGCCGCGTACGACTGGCGGACCTCGCGGACCGAGTTTCTGACCAGCCGGGAGTACCACGCGCTGCAGCACATCTATGAGAACGCGGCGGACACGCGAGAAGTCGCCGCCATCGCCCGGATGGAAGATGGGGCCTGTCGCAGGTTTCTGCAGCGCATGGTCAAAGAGGGCTACGTCACACGGGCCGAAGAACCGGGGACGCCACCGCCAGCCCGATCCCCTGTTGACCCCGCGCTCTTCGCCCCGTTTCCAATCCCGTTCCTGTCGGCCCCGACCTCGGTCGATGTCTTCATGACGAGCCGATGCAACCTGCAGTGCGTCCACTGTTTCGCAAGTCGAGAGGACGAGGAAGCCCGCGATCTGTCCTTCCACGAGTTGGAGGCGTTGTTCACGCAGCTGGAGCGGATGGGCGTGATGGAGGTCCGATTGACTGGCGGGGAGCCTCTGTTACACCCAGCGATCCAGCCCCTCCTCGCCAGCCTGCAACGGAGACGGTTCCGCAAGGTCCTGATAACCAATGGAACCACGGTGGATGAAGGAACGGCACGTCGCCTCCAGGAGGCCGAGGTCATTCCCACCGTCTCCCTGGAAGACGTGGACGCCGAGGCCCACGACGCGTTTAGCGGCGTCGCGGGATCTTTTCACCGCACCCTCGCGGGCCTCCAGCACCTGCAGGCCGCAGGCGTCCCCTACGGGATCAACTGCTGTTTACACCGGGGGAATCTGGATCGATGGGAGGCCCTCATCAAGCTGGCCATCCGATGGGGCGCGGCTCGCATCGCGTTCCTCGACCTGAAAGGCGTAGGCCGCATGCGGCAGCACCGCGAGTGGATGCCCGCGTGGAGCACGTATCAGCGCCTCTTGGACGCGCTACGCCTCGCCCAGGCGCGTTATCGCAAGCGAATCGATGTGTCCCTCGACGTGTTCCTGCACTGTCAGCCCCTCCGCGAATCCATGCACGAGCGGATGAGGGGCTACGTGTCCTGTCAAGCGGGAATCAACCGGCTGACGATCGACAGCGACGCGACGGTGTACCCCTGTAACCTCGTCCTCTCGGATCCCCGTTGGGCCATGGGTAACCTGCGGACGGAGACGCTGGCAGGGATTTGGTTCTCGAAGAAGTGGCTGTTCTTCCGTGGCGGGGTCAAGATCACTGACCTCCCGACGTGTCGAAGCTGCAGCAAACTATCGACGTGTCGAGACGTCTACTGTCGCCTTCGACCATACATTGACACCAACGACGCCCTGGCGCCCTCTCCCACCTGCCAATGACGCCCGACCCGGTGCGCGTTCTGGGGATAACGAGGGGGCTCAAGAGGATCGGAGCGATTGCAGCCGCTGGAAGACGCGCATGCTTCGAATGGACGAGGGCGCGGTGGATGGCGTCGTCCTATCCGTCTGGCGCAGGTAAGTCCGGCCTCGTGCGTTGTAAGACGACGGATGTCGCGATCTGCCGCTCGGGTATTCGCCAGTACTTTCGCAGAAGTCGATCAGTTTCCTTGCGGGAGACGATGGTGAAGCCATGCTGGGTATAGAAGCGAATG